>Ga0214544_1000397_pt1 | contig 77269 bp, 27 predicted proteins | sample CNSS3metaG_FD_160074 | JGI IMG/M metagenome (GOLD analysis project Ga0214544, IMG submission 160074) | Root nodule microbial communities from cowpea collected in UCLA plant growth center, Los Angeles, California, USA - CNSS3 | ecosystem: Host-associated > Plants > Roots > Nodule | place: USA...
TCATGTCCATTCTTTTACCTCTTATATCTAGTAAAAAGCTAATTAACCAAAGTAACTTCTTGATTAATTCTAATCTAAGTTTTCACCTTTAATCAAAGTAACTTCTTAATTATTAGCAAAAACTCATTCAATCATATGAAAGTTTCTAAAATTAATCAAAGTAACTTCTCAATTAAAATTTAAAAACCCTTCGACTCATACGATTGTTATGTTATGTAGATTTAACACCATGCTAACTTGCTACAATGTAAAAATCATTACTTTTACTAAATTAAGAACCAAAAGACATAGATGAAAATAAATCTCAACAAGAATCAAAAGAACAAACAAATTAATTGATCTAACCTCAGAATCCAATTAAGAAATTACAATGGAATCAACCCAAGAAGTTCAACACTCCATGAAATACAAAATAAAAAAAAATAGAAAGAAGAATAAAGAGAAAAAGGAAACGAAATTAGGCCCCTCCTAAGGGTTCCTAAACTCCGAAGTCCCGAGCTTGTCCTTTCTGCTTCTTCCTTGGTCTCTTTATATAGGAATTGGACTAGGCTTTTCTGTTGCTAAAATCTCTCAAATATCTTTTAAAATAAAGATAAAGATAAATATTTAAAAATATTTGAAGAGATATAGACTATTTGACAAATATAATTGGTTGATAATATCAATATCTAATATAATTAAATTAATTAATTAAAGATATATGATAAATTATCACCAATTAGTATTTGTATTAACTTTCCAAATCAACCCTTTGCAATCTCTTTAAATTATCTTCTAAATAATTCAATATCTTCAAGATATATTTGTTTGTTGTGGAACTAAAAAGATTCAAGAAGATCTTGTCATATTTAAAAAGATTTGATAGTTATTATCTTTTAATATTTTATGATATAATTAAATAAGATAATTATTTAAAAATATCAAATAAAATATTTAAAGATATATTTTTCCCAAATTATCTTCTATCATAAAGATAAAGAAAACCGCAAGGTCAAATTTTTTTGTTCCTTTCTTCTTGGTTTAGCCAAACTTCTTCACTTTTTCAAGCTTTTCTTGTTGTCTTCATGCAATGCTTGGCTTGGATTTTTGTGATTTTGATAATTTCTTATTCTTGGATTTATCTTTAAGGTGTCATGAAGCTTTAAGCAATTTATTTCCACACCTCCATGAGCTCAACTTAGTTGTAGTTGCACTAACACACCTCAAAATATCCAAAAAACATTTATATAACTAAAAAGCTATTTTTAACATGTTTCTGTATCTCATGCTCAATAAACCCAATTATAGGAAATCCCAATTAAATCGATCTTTAAGCACACAAATTCAATCAAATACCCAGAAATAAACATTAAATGAGGGCACAAATATGCACTCATCAGTCTGACGACACAAACAACCTAACGACCCTAATGGACTCGAAGAACCGGACAGGCTCGAGGACCCGGACGGGCTCGACGGACTCGACCACCCAAATGTGCTCGATGAGTATGATGATCCAAACGGGTCCGACGACCCCGACGGGCCCTTCGGAGTCGTCGGGCCTATCAGGATCATCGGGTCCCTTCGGGTCGTCAGGTCTGTCCATATCAATAGGGTCGTTAGAGTCGTGGGTTTCGTTCGTATCTTAGGGACTGTTAGAGTCGTGGGACCCATTAGGGTCATCAGGCCCATCGGATCATGGATTTTTTTTCAATGTGGACTTTTTTGGCCCTAGCCCACATGGGTCAGGACCAAACCCTATAGGTTGGGCCAAATTGACACCTCTATTTTTCAAAATATGACCATTGAAGAACAATTTTTGCATTGATGAATTTACGGTGATTATGATATTATATATCTCCAAGTGCATAATTATTTTATTCAACATGAATGCACATACGTGTCTTCTTATGAATTCTAATTTTGCATCAAAGTTCATAGACTAAAAACCTATTGGTTTAATTAGTCAAATGGTACCCACTTTTGTTCGGATGTATCAGTTTGGTACTCGCTTTTAAAATTGTGTCAATTGAGTCCCAACTTTTGAAAAGATATCTCAATTAGGCCCCTTTAAAAAAATTATTAACGCCGTTAATGATATTGATATTTAAAATGACTTACAAAATTAAGTATTTATATTTATATTAAAATTTAGTGGTAAAAGTCATGAATAAAGCTAAGGGTGTTAATAAATTTTTTTCTGAAAGGGACCTAATTGAGACATTTTTTCAAGAGTTGGGACTCAATTGACACCTATTTAAAAGTGAGTATGAAACTGACACATATGAACGAAAGTGTGTATCACCCGACTAATTAAACCAAACATATTTAACCTTATATGTTAACAACCCCTAAATTTTGTCTAAAGATTCGTTAATGTGGTTCATCCAACTCATATACTACACTTCTCTCCGAAGCTTAAGAGGTTCAAAACAAGCCCACATCTATATCCACCGGTTTTTGTATACCGTTTATTAATTTCTTTTGAAATCTTAATTGTTTTGTTTTTCTAATCTTACGAAATAATAATCTATGAAGAATATTTATGTTATGATATCGAATTTTGATATAAGGAATTAAGTGTTAATATTTATATTTTGATGATTATTATTTTAATTTGAGCTTAAGTATCGAGAAATTTAAATAATATTAATTATAAGAAGTCTCTCCTGTTAAGAATTGTTTTTTATTTTAAGCTCAACATTCCATTAAAGAATTCACACATGGTTTGGTACGTACAACAAATTATAGTTGATGTTAGTTGATATCTTTTAATAAATTTAATTTTTACATTTTTTTTCAATTTCTTTCAATTTTTTAAAATTTATTTTACACAAATTTAAAAATATTTAATTGTTATTTAGATTTATCAAATTAAAATTAAGATAGTATTATAATATTTGATATTTATTTTTATTGTTTATATAAAGTACGTGAATAAATAAATCAAATTAATCGATATAATATATGTCGTATATTAAAAATATTTTCAAAACTTAAAATCTAAAATATTTACTATTATCATTAGATTATATTATATTTGTTCGTATTGGATCTGACAGTGGATTTTTGGATATGTGAAAAGATTTGAGTGGATTAGAGAATTCTTATTTATGCTCCCGCGGGTCAGAATATAGAGAAAGATCCATTTGCAAAAAACTTTCCGACGCTCGAGTCATTAAGAGAGTTTAGATCTTTTAGAAGAGAGAATGAGTATAAGAGGGTGTGTATCTGGAGAATACTATACGTATTTATATGACCTTTTGGACCTTGGATCCATGTGATAAAACACAAATAATGGATATCAATAAAATAACGATTTACCTTAAATAAGTAATAATAATAATAATAATAATGATGATGATAATAATAATAACAATAATTATTATTATTATTATTATTATAATAATATAATAATAATGATAATGATAATATTAATAATAATAATAATAATAATGATAATAATAATAATAGTAATAATGATAACTTTTTTACCGAAAAGGTAGTTTGCAAATGGGAGGATCTGATGAGGGTTCAAATGCACGTACGACAGGAGCCCCACCTACAAAAGACTCTCTGATGCTTAAGTAAGTAAGGGAATTTCGTATTTGAGTGTTTCAAAAGTGAGAAAGATATACATATCAGAGTCAGGTGGAGAAAAAGGTATATATAATGTTAATGAACCTTGGTCGTGGCTGATCGTGGTTGTATCTAACCGTCTTTCCGTAATATTAGGCATAGTATCTTTGCTAGATATACATAGTCGTTGTGATCATGGTCTTGAGACTGAAGGAGGAGTGGAGACTTGGCCAAGTGATGACTGTTTTCAACAACCATTTCCTAGCAAGTGTACGGGTACGTAGTAGTATCAACAAGTGTCGTATCCACAGGGATTTAGCAAGTATTTTGGTAGTTTGATTTTTGGGTTTTTTTATTGATTGAGAGTGCAAGTAAATAAAAATAGTAGTTATTAGATAGATTTAGTGGAGTAGGGGCTATGAATTGATTTCATCTCATCTTCTTCTACTACACCACTACCATCTTGTTTACTCATTTTTCAAATCATTCAATGTCCTGGGAGTATTCTTTCTATGTAGATCTAGGTTCATCTCTGATACACTATAACTTCAGGACTCCAAACCCCAGTATGATTTCTCAACTCTTGGTAAAATGTGTCATTGGTTTAATGTGCAAGACTCTCTCCTCTAGCATCCACTCTGGTATGCCATGAAGCATCTAGTACATGTATGATGATTTGATTAGATCACAGTTTGAGATCGGTTTCTCAACTAAAAATCCAAACCAGTAAAATAGATGAGTGATCAAGTCATCATTAAGCATAAATCAAACAACAAATAATTGAATGAAAGCAAAGATAAATACCCAAGAAGTAGAAGTGAATAGAATCAGAATTGATTACATCAAACCTGGACACGAGGGAGTTCAACTACTCATAGAATATTACAATGCAATTCCAGCAGCATCAACACATAAGATCTACACAAAGAGCACCTCCCTCGTGTCTCACAGACCCTATTCTACCCTACTGCTACATTGTGGAACCTCCATTCAATGCTTAGAATGAAGACCTAAGGTCTTTATTTATAGGAATTTTGGGGCGGTGTCTAGCCCAACTTTTGGTGCTCAGCCATAGGGGTTACTTAAGTGGGTTTCCTTCTCAACTTAGCCCCTTGTCCTGGTGCTTAGCATGTGATCTTTCCTTCTTGATAGGGTTTTCCTAGCTGCTCAACCTCATGGATTTGGGCTCCATGTTTCCTTACAAAGAGGGTTTCCTCACGAGGCTAAGCTCCATTTCTTGTGTTCAGCCAGAAATTCCAAATATGTTGTCATGTTTTTCTACTTACATGGCTTAGCTTTGGTACTGTGGCTTAGCTGCATACTTGATATTTTCTTTTATTTTTATCGTAAAACAGCAAAATATCATTAAAATTCATAAAATATTTCTCAATATCTCATTTTGTATCTTAAGTTAAGGAGGTTTGTTTTTACACAAATAGCACCATTTGATACATGATAAGTATCAATTTCAAATGGAAAATTTACTTATTCTTGACACTTATAAGGTCATGACCAAGTGACTGAACAAAGGGATTGGGCCATATTAGGTCATGTCCGTTGTTGGGCTAGGTACGTAGATTAAGCCCCTTCAGTCTTGGGAACTTGATAAGTGGATTTGTTGCTTGTACTGGTTAGGCCAAATTGTCATGTTGACTAATGAAGGCGTTACCATGTTGGGCAAGTTTTATTGAGTGCCACCGGGCCAGGCAAGCTTGGGTAGGTGCTACCGGGTTAGGCAGGCTTGGGAAAGTGATGTCGGGTTAGGCAGGTTTAGAAAGGTGTTGTCGGGCTAGGCAGCTTATAACAGGTGTTGCCACGCTAAGCGGGTTTCTTCGGAATTGTGGCACATTTATGAGGGGATTTTGCTGTAATGATGCCATGCTTTGTCGTTTCATAATCGCATGCCACGTCGTCACATCAGAGTGGATTGATTCATGCGGGATGTTGGATCATCGGCATAGGCCCTTTTGGCTAAGGCCCAAAACGATATTTTGATGAGTAGTTTTGCTTTTTGTCTTAAAACAATTTTTAATTAGCAATGATGTTTCACTTTCTTCCTCCTTACGCTACTTCGATCTTGCCTTAGGTATGTCTTCTTCTTCTTCCTCACCTCCCAACCTTTGTTTTAGCCTTCGCCGTGAACAACCGACGGTCGCGTAGGACATTCTGCCTACTGTGGAGGGTTCTCCTTTTCTCGCCTCCAGAGAGAGTATTTTTGCGCAGCATCACTCTGTTGCGCCTCCTCTAGTTACGATTGCGGTACCTAGGAGAAAGAAGCTTGTTAAGGGAAGGGGGCTGCCACTATTGGGGGCTCATCTGAGGCACAAGTTTTTAAAGTTTGAGAGGGTCGTTTTGCCTCAATCGCGAATCCTAGGTATAATTGGGTGTTGGATGAGGTAGCATCATATGCTTCTGAGTATCAGTCTCTAGTGAAGCTTTCTGAGTTGATGCCGACGTTTAAGTTCTGCCCGGAGGGTTTTATTCCCCTACCTTGCTCGAAGAGTGGCAGAGTGTTTTCGCGTTTGTCAGAGGAATATGAGGTAGGTAACTATGTTTACGAGTTCTTTTGGGAGTTCAATGTGGTGTCCCCCTGCCTGAATTTGAGGTCGATCTTGTGAGCACAATATATATGGTGTTGAGCCAATTGCACCCTATTAGCTGGGGTTTTTTCAAGGCGTTTAAGATAGTGTATGAACACCTTGGATTGACTCCGACACCCAATATGTTCAAATATTTCTACCAGCTGAAGCATCGGGCTAAGGTCGGCTGGGTTCGTTGAAAGGGTTTTTCGGGATTGGTCATCTTTGTACTATGTTTTCCCAATCTTTCAAAAATTTTAAAGGGAAGTTCTTTAAGTTAAAAGCTACCTCTCTTGAGTCTGCCGCTGAGTACTTCCTTCGGTCGAGCACCCAAGAGCCTCAATTTCCTCTATGGTGGTCGCATCCTAGTAGGTTCACCTCGGTGTTGGATGACCTGCTAAGTGTTAAGGAGGGTAGGGGAATTGAGCTAATTGGGTAGCTTCCCCGACCCCTAGAAGTCAAGCAATTACTATATGTTCTTGATATTGAGGACACTAACGCGTATTTTGAGGGTAAGGCTGGTGGCGGGAAAGGATGCCGAGTTGGGTCGGTTGAGGACCATCTTGGCGGATTTGAAGGCTTCTAACGACGGGCTGGTAAAACAAGGTGCCCTCAAGGATGTGGAGCTAGATGTCCGTGCCAAATGCTTGGCTGGCTTGCTACGGAGAAGGGTGTTGACATGTAAAGCCTGAGTGGTGTGTCTCATGAAGATTTGATGAAGCTTCGTTGAACTAACTTGAAGCCATTGCTTTGAAATCATGCTACATTGTTGAAGTTAAGGAGATTTGATGGTATTCATGTTGAACAAGCCTTGAACATGTGCCCTCCACATGGATCAATCATTAGGAAATAATGTTTGATGTTTGTACTTCACATTGTAGACCTTGTAGCATTAGTTAGATGTTTTCGGTCTTTATTGTGTTTTTAAATTTGTTGAAATATTTTTCAAAAGGTTAACATTTGTCTTTTAATCTATTGAATGGATTTTCAACAGGTTAAAAGGTTAGTTGCAGTAGTCTTAAACTATGACTTATTCAATCAATTTATTTATATTTTAATCGACTGATTTCACTTAAGTTAAGTGAAATCAACCTATTGAATTTCGTAACAGTTTGACTATAAGTGCTGTGATTTTTGAATTTTGTAACAGTTTGACTATAAGTGTTGTTAACAAGACCATTTTTTAGTGCGAAACTGTTCTAGAAACCTTGGAATTCTCTCTCTTTCGTGATCATTCAGACTATAGTTGTTGAAGATTGATCTTTGATCAATTCTTAGAGATTTTAGCTTATGGTTGGAGCTTGGAGAAGGTGTTTATGGTAGGCAAGGTTGTCTACCACTGAGGTTGGATCTTTCTCAGGTTTTGTTTGTGTGCTTGGTGGTTTTCCATGTCTGCAAGAGATTTCTTGTTGTGATATTGTGATTCTTGTGTGGTTCAAGAGTCTTGCATGTGTATTTTGCTTATTTTGAAAGTGTAAGAGTGTAAACTTTATAAATATTTTGAAATAGTGCAAAGTCAAGCTCGGGTTGCCTTTACAAACTAGATGTAGCTCAGCTTTGAGTGAACTAGTATAAAAATTTTGTGCTCCAATCTTTTTTCTAACCCTTCTCTCTTGCATTATTATTTAAAGTTCAAAGAACTTGGATTTAATTCATCGTTTTCATATTCTTAGTGTTTTGGTGGCATTTGCAACATTGAGCATGTTTGCATAATCAATTAGAACTTGTCTTGATTGTTCTTTTACATTGTTCGTAATCCAAATCGCAAATCTGCATTTCTGCATTTTTTCTAATATCTCTGTAAGATCTGGGAAAATGAAGTAAATAAATAAATATTTATTTAATAAATGTGAGGGAAGGAATCTATAAAGTAATTAATGCGGAGAATTATGCTAAAGGATCAATGGTAGCTCAAGTGGTTAGACATGCTTGGTGCGTTTGGGGGGGACTTGGGTTCAAGTCTTGTGTATGCCATTAATGTGATGTTTAGAGTTTTTCCTCTAAGTACGACACACTCAATATTATTCTTTTTATTATTATTATTATTTCTCTTATTATTATTATTTTATTTTATTATTATTATTATTATTATTACAATTACTACCATTTTTATTTTTTATTTTAATTTTAATTTAATTTTTATTTTTATTAATATTAGAGTTTTATTATTATTGCTTCATTTTATTTTATTATTATTTTCATTTTCATTATTATTTTTATTTTTAAAATTTTGTTTTATTATTATTATTTATATTATTATTATTATTATTATTATTTGTATTACTATTACTATTTTTATTTTTATTTTTATTTTTATTATTTTTCTCATTTTATTTTATTTTATAACTATCTTTTTTTATTATTATTATTATTATTAATATTTTATTTTATTTTACTCTTATTTTATTATTATTGTTAATATTATCATTATTTTGTTTTATTGATTATTTTATTATCATTATTATTGTTTTATTATTATTGTTTTATTTTATCATTATTAATATTTTATTATTCTTGTTATTACTTTATTCTATTACTATTATTGTTTTATTATTATTTCATTTTATTTTATTATTATTTTCATTTTTAAAAGTTCGCTTTATTACTATTATTATTATTATAATAATTATTGTGATTATTATTTATATTATTATTATTTTTCTGTTATTATTTTATTATTCTTATTAGTATTAGTATTTTTATTATTATTATTATTATTATTATTATTATTTTATTTTATAATTATCTTTATCTTTATCATTGTTTTATTTTATTCATGATTGTATTATCATTATTATTTATTATTATTGCTTTATTTTATTTTTATTATTTTATTATTATTATTATTTTATCTTATTAGTATTATTGTTTTACTATTATTGTTTCATTTTATTTTATTATTATTATTATTATTATTTTTATTTGTATTGTTTTATTTTATTATTATTATTATTATCATTATTTTATTGTTGTATTGTTTTATTATTATCATTATTATTATTATTTTATTGTCCGTGTGATATTTTAGGGTAATTTATGACTGGATAAGCACATTTCATGTTATGGATTGTATGTATAGTGCTTGGGGTGCTTTGGAACTTGCTTCAAAGTGCCAAAAACCAGTAGTCAGTGACGCTAATAGTGTGGCGCCTAGCCCCTTGGGGTGTGCTGCCAAGTGATAACGGAAAACCAAATAAGCTTGGAACGCATGGCACTTGTCGAAAAATGTGATCCGACCAAGCGAAAATGATCTGGTAGAGGCTCTAGAAAGCGTATGGCGCCTAGTGGCGTGAGGTGTCTGCCAGGCGATCTGGATCTAAGTTCGTCTAGCGACGTGAGAGGTGTGCCAGGCGGTTTTGGGTGCAGAGTTGGATCGCGAGGATGGATGTCATGAGGTGATGCTTTGCTAGGGGCCTATTTATGAGTGTAACTTGTATTGGGGTAACACGAGGCCACTTTAGGTTGTAGCCTGGTGGTTTTGGAAGTCCAATGGAGTGTGCGAGATCGTGGCTCGTACGACGACGTTCCGGAAGATTTCCCTCTTTAGTGTAACTAATTGAGTTTGGTAGTCTCGAGACAACTACAGACTACGGTTCATTTTGGGGAACTCCACTTGGTGTCGCGGATTGTGGCCGTGGCAATTTATTCCCTCGTGTGGACTATTAGATGGTGGCCTGCAGTTGAAGGGGTGAGTAGACACTCGTGCAACAAAGATCGATCAATGTACTCATCAAGGGGTGTAGAATCAAGATGCATCCAACATAAGGTTTGGGAGTTGAGGATCGAGGTGCTAACTTGGCTCATAGTTTAAATTGCTTTATTACTTTCGTTGTATTTATTTTTCTTGTATTTGAGCACATCCTATCTGTGTGTGTTTGACGATGATCATGTAACTTGTTACATAGGAGCAGATATGGATGCAGGTGAGCACGTGGATGCTTAGATTCAGAGTGGGGCCAACTATGAGAGTTTTTACTAGTTTCCTTCATGAATTATTTTGTAATGAATATTATGAACAATTAATCTTTGTAATAATTGAACGTCATATGAATTTTATAATTAGCGCATTGAAATAAAGTTTTCAATTTTCCCGCGTTTTGGGAAAAGGAATTATCATAAATGCAATTTTATACTTATATCCCTATTTTAATTATTTAAATTAGTAATATTTGTTTGGGATGTTACATTTGGTATCAGAGCAATGGTTTTCAAATGATTTTTGGGCCTTGGGGAGTGAGCTTGTCGTGTTTCGGTTACGGAACCTTATAGGAATGGACTGGCGCTCTATCAATCATATTATTGATTGTGGATCGCGTAGATTGGTGAAACTGGAAGCATTAAGAACATAAAATATCTTAGTAAGAGTGATGAGGGTGCACACTCATGACTATATCAAAGACAATTTCTTTTCTTAATTCTAAAGGTTTTGGTAAAAGAGAGGGAGGTTATAGGTTGAGTTTGTCTCCTATACCTTTTCCTGTTAGGTTTGCACTTTTGTGGTGTGTTTGTTGTCTGTAGTGGCAAAGGAATGCATATTCATTGCCAAACTTGACTTGCTTGTCTTGTGAGGGTTGGGTAGGGCCTTTGAGGTAGTATCTTAATCGAAGATACGAATATGCAGAAGGATATATCAGTGGATGAGGAGAGCTAAGTTTGGTTTGATGAGCTGAAAAGTGATGTTGGAACTAAAAAACAATGTGTTAGGAAAAAGGGGTCTTCAAGAATAGGTTCTTGGAATTAATACCATAAATTTTGCGAGAGGAATTGAATTCAAAGGTTAGAATAATGAGAGGTGTATAGCGCATGCTTGTGCAACAAAGTTGAGAAGTCAAATTGGTTTTACATCCTAGCATAGGTTTGAGACTAGAGGTGGAAAGTGGTGGAACGTTTAAGGTAAGGCTAAAAAGGTAGAAACCATGAAGGGAACAAAGGAGGAAGAATCTCAAGTGGAAGGTTAAGTTGAGCAGAGCTTGGAAGATTAGTCCGAAAAGGCAGTGTTCTAAGATAAATGGGTGTCTTTAATGGATAACACTGAATCAGTTGAAGCAAATAAGTAAATTTAAGGATACAAGGCATAAAATTAGTGCATGGGGTATGGATTTTGGTTTTGATTAAGATCGTATATTCCTGGTTATCGACAATATGGGGATTAGGTTGTAGTTGACTACAAGAGGGAGTTGGTAGTGGGATGTTGGTTTCTGCTACAGTTGCGGCTAAGTATGGAGTACTCGGGTTTGGTGGTGTCTCAAGATGATCGCAAAATCCATACCCAATGTTAATTGGAATTGATTCCTTTGTGAGATTGGGATATAAACGCAAGAGTGAATAGGTTAGTTTCCAATCTCATCCCAAAATTATGCGATCCCCAACAAAGTGGCGTTTAATGATCCAAAGAGATAAATCGACGATGGCGTATCAATGGTGGATCAAGCAGAAAAGTGAGGGCTGAGTGTTGTGTGAACTAGAGTTACCTAGCAAAGACAAGCGAAGAATAGACACAAAGAATCTCAATGGTAGAAGAGTCCTAGATATGTTTTGAGGTGGGTACTAGAATTTCACCTTGGAGTGGTGAAGTTCTTTATTGCATTAGTATGTGAATGAGAGTTGGTGCCAATAGTTCCTAATTGGATGGTTTTGTGGGGAATGAGAAGTAGGAGAAGTAGGTGAAAAAGTTGTTGAAGACATAATGGTAAGGACTCAATATAAACACATGAATGATTGCAAGTTTTGGTGGATCTTGAAGGAGAAATTGGTAAGTTAAACCCTTCAAGTGAAGTATGGACTAAGATCAGAACAACGATGTGTGAGGCGTTGGATCGTAAGAGGGGCAGAATGCCGGTGTGCGGGTATCAGGACAGGGAGTTGGGTACTTTTGGACTAAGTTGTTACAGCAGACAATGAAGAAGGTTAGCTTCATCCAGGATTAGAGGTACGCGACACAGAACAAACATAAGTTGAACGCAGATAAGAAGAGAGAGTCATTAGAGCTTGAGGCGTTAAAGTAGGTGATGCTTGGGGTTACCCAAACTACAAGCATTGGAAGATCGATCAATCTAGAAAGTTGACTAGAAAGTTTACTGGTCAATAACAAATTTACTGGAGGATCAGTTCGGTCACATAGGAGATTGTTGTACCACAACACTAGGCGAACTTCCATCAAGTGTTTCACATGTCACAAATAGGAAATACATTGCAAGTTCCACCCATGTACTAGAGGAAAATGAGGTTTAGATCAAGCAACATATAACTTTGGACGTAAGGTCAGTGAGAATATTGAATTCCTAGGTCATGAAGGTGAGTGGGAAGGAGATCCGAACAGTGAAAGTTCCTGGGGATGAAGCTACGCATGAGAAGATGTGGGAAATGGAGGACCTCGCGAGGCAATCATAGCTGTAGTTGTATCAGGGTAAGTGTAATTTTTTAGGACAAATATTCTTATAAGTTAGGAGAAATGTAAGATCCGGGAAAATTAAGTAAATACATAAATATTTATTTAATATATGTGAGGGAAGGAATCTATAAAGTAATTAATGCGGAGAATTATGACAAAGGAGCAATGGTAGCTCAAGTGGTTAGACATGCTTGGTATAAAGGAATTGAGATGGACTTGGGTTCAAGTCTTGTGTATGCCATTAATGTGATGTTTTAATTATTTAATTTATTGTGGGCGCATGTGAGTTCGAACCTTGATTATGAAATAGCCCTTTTTAATGATGTTCAGAGTTTTTCTTCTAAATAAGACACACTTCATATTATTCTTTTTATTATTATTATTATTATTTTTCTTTTTTATTTTATTATAATAATAATAATAATAATTATTATTATTATTATTATTATTATTTCTATTATTATAATAATAATAATAATAATTTTATTTTACTATTATTATTATAATTACTATCATTTTTATTTTATTATTATTTTTATTTTTATTAATATTACTGTTTTATTATTATTGCTTCATTTTATTTTATTATTATTTTCATTTTCATTATTATTTTTATTTTTAAAATTTCGCTTTATTATTATTATTATTATTATTATTTCTATTACTATATTTATTTTTATTATTATTATTCTCATTTTATTTTATTTTATAATTATCTTTATTATTATTATTATTATTATTATTATTTTATTTATTTTATTTTACTATTATTTTATTGTTATTGTTAATATTATCATTGTTTTGTTTTATTGATGATTTTATTATGATTATTATTGTTTTATTGTTATTGTTTTATTTTATCATTATTTTTATTTTATTTTATTAATATTACTATTTTATTATTATTGTTTCATTTTATTTTATTATTATTATTATTATTATTTTTAAAATTTCGTTTTATTATTCTTATTATTCTTCTTCTTATTATTATTATTTATATTATTATTATTATTATTATTATTATTTATTATTATTATTATTATTATTATTTTCATATTATTTTATTTTATAATTATCTTTATCTTTAGTATTATTTTATTTATTTTATTTTACTATTATTTTATTATTATTTTTATTATTATCATTCTTTTATTTTATTTATGATTTTATTATCATTATTATTTATTATTATTGCTTTATTTTTTTTTAATTATTTTATTATTAGTATTTTATCTTATTAGTATTATAGTTTTACTATTATTGTTTCATTTTATTTTATTATTACTTTCATTATTATTTTTTTATTTGTATTGTTTTTGTTTTATTATTATTATCATTATTTTTATTGTTGTTGTTTTTTTTATTATTATCATTATTATTATTGTTTTATTACCCGTGCGATATTTTAGGGCAATGGTTATGTATTTTTCCTGTTTTTGTATATTGTTTGGTTGTTCAGGATTTTGTTGGACTATGATCCAATCATGTGATTATGACTGGATAAGCATATTTCATGTTTGGATTGTATGTATAGTGCTTGGGGTTCTTTGGAACTTGCTTCAAAGTGCCAAAAACCAGTAGTAGTGACGCTACTGGTGGGCGCCTAACTGCTTGGGGTGTGTTGTCAAGTGATAAGGGAAAACTAGAGAAGCTTGGAACGCATGGCGCTTGGTGGAAAATGTGATACCGCCAGGCGAAAAAGATCTAGTAGAGGCTTTGGTAAGCGTATGGCGCCTAGCGGCATGAGGTGTCTGCCAGGCGGTCTGGATCCAAGTTTCGTCTAGCGACGCGAGAGTTGCGCCAGGTGGTTTTGGGTGCAGAGTTGGATCGCGAGGAGGATTCCTACACTAATTTGGATGGATGCATGAGGTGATGCTTTGTTGGTGGCCCAGTTACGAGTGTAACTTGTATTGGGGTAACACGTGGCCACTCAAGGTTGTAGCCTGGTGGTTTTTGAAGTCCAGTGGAGTGTGCGAGATCGTAGCTCGTACGACGAGGTTCTGGAAGATTGCCCTCTTTAGTGTAACTGTTTGAGTTTGGTAGTCTAGGGACAATTACGAACTACAGTTCGTTTTGGGGAACTCCACTTGGTGTCGCTGATTGTGGCCGTGGCAATTTATTCCCGCGTGTGGACTATTAGGTGGTGGCCTGTAGTCGGAGGGGCGAGTAAACACTCGTGCAACAAAGATCGATCAGTGTACTCATCAAAGGGTGTAGAATCAAGATATATCCAGCATAAGGTTTGGGAGTTTAGGATTGAGGATTGCGGTGCTAACTTGGGTCATAGTTTGAATTGCTTTATTACTTATGTTGTATTTATCTTTCTTGTATTTGAGCTCACCCTATTTGTGTGTGTTTGGCGATGATCTTGTAACTTGTTACATGGGAGCAGATGTGGATGCAAGTGAGCACGTGGGTGCTTAGATTCAGAGTGGGGCCAACTATGGGAGTTTTTATTAGTTTCCTTCATGAACTATTTTGTAATGAATATTATGAACAATTAATCTTTGTAATAATTGGACGTCGGATGGATTTTATAATTGGCGCGTTGAAATAAAGTTTTAAATTTTCCCGCATTTTGGGAAAAGGAATTATCATAAATGCAATTGATTATACCAGTACAATATCTGTCTAGTAAAATCAATCAACTAACTTTGTTTTGGACCGATTGAAAGTATATTGTCAAAACGGTTTTGCATCCAAACTTGGTGATTGAATTGATTCAATTAAAAATAGTTTTTAGCCTGTAAAGATTGTGTAAAATTTAGCTAGACAATTCAACCCCCCTTCTTGGCATTTCAACCATTTCAAAACTTACAACGGGTAGCTTGGAGAGTAGGGTAAGGTCAAGGTCACTTTTGACCTGCTGACTGCCAGAATTGCTGATCTCGAGGCCGAAGTACAATGCCAAAAGGAGGAGTTAGTTGGGTTTGTTGAGGGTGGTTTGGAGGCGTATGCTCAAGGTTTTGAGAAGGCTAATAGGTAGGTTGCATTCTTTGTCCCCGACCTTGACCTGTTCAAGTTTGATGTGGACAAGGATGTTGTTGATGGGGTCCTTGTCGAGGAAGATGAGGATGATGATGTTGTTGAAGAGTTGGTTGGCGAGACCACCGCGATAGGTGTTTTTACCAGTGAAAAGACTGCGCTAGTGGTGATAAAGCTGGAGGTTGCTAGGGTTGAGGATCCTCCAGCTCCAGCCTTAGTCGAAGTTGATGGAAATAGCCTCTCTGCGGATGTGTAGCCTATAATATCTTAGTCAACAAACAAATTGCAAATGAAAAACTTAATTGCCTTTTAAAAAGTAGTATTGACATGTTTTTTTTATGTTTGTTTGTATGTTTGTTTGCCTTGTCAAAGAAGGCTTCGCATATTGCCTCATTATAAAGGGCTAATTGTCGCATTTTAGAGGGATTCGTGTAGTTCCTTGTTAGGGAGAGCTTAGAGTAGTACCTTATTAGAGAGGGCTTGGTGCCTTGTAGAGGGCTTCGAGTAATGCCTCGTTTAGAGAGGGATTTATAAAATGTGTTAAAATAAATCGAGGAAATGCAAGATAAAGAACATAATAAAGGACTTTTATTATAGCTAGCTAGTGTGCCTCATTAAAACCTCACTCGATAAAACCCTCCTTGAGGGATAAAATTTGGATCGAGGAAAAAGAGTACACATTTGTCCTCAAGATTAACTATCGTACATTTTCAAGGTGGGTTGCGTTCCATGTCCTTGGAATGGGCTTCCGGCTTAGTTCCTCTAGTTTCTAGGCTCCATTTTGGAGTGAGTCAATGACTCGGAAAGGGCCATCTCGGTTGGGGGCGAGCTTCCCCTCTTATTTACTTTTGTGTGCGTTGTCGAGCATTCTCCACACTTAGTCGCCCTTTTAGAATGCCTGCTCCCGGACTTGGGTATTGTATCGCCAAGTTGCTCTTTGTTGGGTTGTTGCAACCCTTACACTGGCTTCCTCGTGGACCTCATGGATAATGTCTAAGTTGCCTCGTAGCTCTTCATCAGTGTTGTCTTCATTGAAGTGTTTTCGACATAAAGGGGTGCATGGTTAACCTAGAGGATTGCTGAATCTCTTCGGCCCACAACCCTTTTTGCTCTCCCCAACTTTTTCTTGAGCTCGTTGAGGAAGACCTTGTTGGTGGCTTCGACTTGTCTGTTCGTTTGGGGGTGCTCCACTGAAGATAGCCTGTTTTTTATGCCAAGTTGACTGAGAAAACCTTCAAAGCCAACATCGATGAACTGGCAGCCATTGTCAGTAACTAGGGAGTGCGGGAATCCGTGGTGACAGATGATGCTTTTCCAGCAGAACTTTTGTACCTGTTGGGCTATTATGATGGCTAATGGCTCTTCTTCTATCTAGTTGGTGAAGTTTTTGACGACCACGATTAGGAAATTTACTTGTCTCTTTGTGAGTGGGAAAAGGTCTAGTATGTCCATGCCCCAAGTGGGGAAGGGCCATGGGGTTGTGATGCTGCGCAATTTTTTTGGAGGAACCTGATGTAGGGGCCCAAACTGTTGGAACTTGAAGCATTTCTTATCATACTCGTGAGGGTCTCGCCTCAGCGTGGGCCAATACCCTGAACTTAATGCCCTGGCTGCCATGCAAATGTCATGGCGTAGCTTTGCGAAAACATACTAGGCCTGTTCGTGATCAAGGTATTTGAGCAGGTGGCGGAAAAACCTCTTATGAAGAGCTCACCATTAAGGACGGTGTAGAAGGAGGCTTGTCATTTACCCATTTGTGATCCATGTGGGTGTTCCATTGGAGATTTCCAAAAGTGGGGCTAGATAGGGTTTGTTGGATGAGTGTTCGATGTTGGCTAGGTTTCTTTATGCTAGCTAGCTTGGATAGTATATATGCCCTACTGCTCTCCTCCTTAGGTACGTGGTGAATCTCGAAGCTCTTGAACTAATCAACTAGGCTACGAACCATGTTGGGAGTCGCTATGACAGAACAACTTCCTCACTCCTAACTCGTGGGCAAGCTGAAGCCCGACCAGGAATGTAACATCTTGGCCGAATATTACTAATTTAAATAAAATAAAATAAAAATTAATAACAAATCGACAATTAATAAAACCTTTTTTCCAAAATGCCATAAATTTAAAATTTATTAAATGCGTGATAGTTTTGAAATTCAAACTAAAACATTAATAGTTCCAAATTTCCAAATAATAAATGCCATAGTATCTTAAGTACATAAAATCGTGATAAAATCTGCTCTACATATTCCCCACACTAGCTCCTCTCCAACTGTATGTGTCACCAACTCCCCATGAAACATCATCTCCTCCTGTGTAATAAGTTACACGATCATCGCCAAACACAACAGATAGGGTGAGCTCAATATAATCAAACATACATACAAGTTATAAAACCTGCACCAAAAGCATAATAATTGATCCTAAAACCTCTCTTGAGAACCCGTCATTATGCACTAGGGATCATGGCCTTCCACCATGTTCATCCAGCTTCTACACACTTTGATAATGACCTTATGATGGCATATGCTACCACGTGCCACCACTAGTTATCCAACCTCTACAAGCCTCCACTCGTAGACCAACATGTGTGGAAGATATTACGTTACGAACCACCATCCGTAAAAACTAAATGGAGCTAACCAATACAAACCACCATCTGTATTCTCACACAAGATTCTCAACATCACACGCCACAACCCATGAATGAAAATCAAGTGGAGTTAGCCAACACAAGCTACTACTAGTATGCTCCCTAAAGATTTCCAACATCACCGGCCACAACCCGTGATTACACGTGTTCAAAATGCATTACTAGCCCACCACTCGTAAATGGGCCTTAGCACATCTCAACCCCAAAGCCATCATCCAAAGCATTTAAAATTCACATTTTTATTAAATATTTTTTGTTTATTATTAGAGTTGGTTTAAAATTAGAACATATTTTAAAAGTGAGAAATAATACCATTGGTTTGAAATCTTAAAAAGTTAAAAATCACATAAAGCATTAAAAATAACATAAACATTATATTAATTAGTTATATTATTTTTTACCTTTTAAAATTTTAAATCAATAGTATTATTTCCTATTTTTAAAATTTTTATTTTAATTTTAAACCAACTGTAATTCTAAATTAAAAATATTTAATAAAAATATGAATTTTAATAAGAATATTAGTATAACATTTATATAAAAATTAAATTTAGTCTCAGTTTGGACTCGGACAAAAATGCTCAATTTTTAAAAAAAATTGGACCAAATTCAACAAAAATAACGAATATGAATACCAAATTAAATATCAAAAAAATAATCGTGACACATGACATGATATTGGCTTGACACATTGACATTTTTTATTAAAATTAAAAATTAAAAATTAAAAAAAAAACTAAAACCCCCAAAATGACACATGTTAGTTATTGTTCATACGATTAAATATTGTAATGATGTTAGAAAAAATGACCAAACTGAACAAGATATATGAATATTAATACCAAATTGAAAAAAAAAATCTGTGATCTTGAAAAAGCAAAACGAATATTAAAACAAAATCCGTATTTAAACCTTTATTATATATTTAACATATGAGATTATGCAGGACCGATATATATAAATGAAAAATCATTTTACTTCTTAATAATGAAATAATATTAATTTAGGTCATGGTACTTAAATTTAGTCTTAAAAATTTGATATTGTCATGATTTTAAAATTAGTTATATAAATTTAATATTTAATAAAAATATAAATTTCATATTATTAATTAATTAGTTATGAGTCTTCCTTAACATACATTAAATATTTATTTTTCATGTAAGAAAAGGAATGTTTTTATTTTTTTTATCTGCAATAACAAATTAAATTAATAAGGCAATTGGGTTGTAACATCCATTTAATAAATACGATTAATTAAATGAAACATAACACATGATATAACATAAAGAGCATTGTCATGGAGTACAAGTGTCACTCCCTACAATTAATCAAAACCTACGGAGAAAAAACTAACGCACACCACGATACCATTAACAAAAAGAACAAGAATAAATATTTTGACAGTCATCCAAAATATGTGCTCCTAGAGCAGGTACAGTACATAGGCCACAACCTTAAAGAGTACTCGAAGCAGGGAATCCAACCTAAGAATAGCTACGCAATGGACTTTCCATCACCCTGACGACCACTAGGGGTTCCCACATCTGCTCACATCAATAAATTGATGATCATCACAAAAGGAAAAAACCATACATAGAACACACAAGCAAACAGAAAGGATAAGCTAAAGTAGAAAGGTTTTTATCATACAATTGAACATAAACTTTAAAAGTCAAGAATACATAAATCAACCAAGCATGTGATGACCAACAAGCAAGACTCTAAGATTCAATTATCTGGATACATATAATCAGTTGGAATCACTGGATGCTTGCACTTGTGGTGGCCTCTACTGCTCTGTAGAGCCATTGCCAATGGGTTTCACCCTACCACGCACAAGGTTAGCCTTCAAACATCTAAGGCCATTATCCTGCCAAAGACTAGGGCTTCCTGCTACTCTCACCACTCGAGTTAGTACGCTTTACATGAGATTAACTAACTCTTTAGAGTTTCAGGATGAAATCCTTACTTAATTATATACTAAGGCACCACCACGAAACCTTATTAACAGGTTCGTGGAATTACGTCCTAACCATGAGGTACCACCATGAGCTCTCACCAAAAGGGGTCATGAAATTACGTCCTAACCATGAGGTACAACCATGAGATCTCACCAAGAGGGTCATGGAATTACGTCCTAACCATGAGGCACCACTATGAGATCTCACCAAGAGATTCATGGAATTATATCCTAAACCATACCAAAATCATGTCTCCCCAATCAACCACAATTTATCAAAGAAAGAATAGTCTCATGCCAATATTCATGTTTTCCATTTCACACTCAACATAGTAAATTCTCATTCTCATTTCATCGCACACAATATACATGGCATCATACTTCATGCTTTTACAGTAAAACACTCTATCAGGCAAGCAAGCAACCACATCAAAGAATCAATTAGAACAAGAGCACAAAACCTGCCCCAATCTCGCTCACGCTAGAAGTCCTCTCTCAAGCGAGAGAGGTTCTCTCGCTCAGGCGAGCCCATCTCGCCTAGGTGAAAGCTCGAAAAGTGGAATACTGGCTTCTGCAATTTCTAACTTAGGCGAGAGCTCCTCGCTTGAGCGAGATTGCTCCTCGCTCAAAACAAAGGTTTGTCGCCTGAGCGACAGTTCGAGAAGAAAACCTGGGCTAGCTTATACTAGTCTTGCGTAGGCGAGACTAGCTCGCTTGGACGATAAAACCAGTGCTCACCACTGTTCACGCGATTAACAACCACGCATTCGAGACTCAATCAACATTTATCAATATTCCAAGCAATCACAACAGCACCCAAGCATCTTAAACATGAAACAAAGCTAAAACAGGAGGATATGAAGAAAACAAGAAAACTCTAGCTTCCCTTATCTGGACAGGTGCTAGCGGAAGGCACAAGCACACAAAATGGAGGATTACTACAGCTTCAGGAACTGATTTGCGAGCTGAAAAATAGCAAAACAGATTTAAAACGAGTTCACCAAGACGAACCCTAGTTGGAAACACGGGAACATAGCTAGAAAAGAGGAAATATCAGTTGGGAGTTAACTTACGTGGAACAGAAATGGGGTTGAGCTAGTTTGAAGACGAATGAGACCCGAACCCTAGTAAAGCTTTGTTGAGGGAACAAGGAAGTGAGCAAAGATTCTGTTTTTGCAAAGTGGGCAAAATGGAAAACGAAGAGACTGAAAGGGAGTCCTTGGGGCACCCTTTGGGCTGGCCCTTAGGCCCAACAGATGAGGTTAGGCCCTAAAACATTATGGCTGAAAATAAGTGGACCTTACATGGGTTGCCTCAGCCCATATACAAAAGAGAAAGAAACTAAAAAAGAAAAGAGAAAAAAATCAAACATAATATCTCCTTAAAATCACGTGAGATTGTGCCAAACTGACAAAACATGAATAAACTCGTTACTCTTATACATGCCACAAAGAGGTGTTATGTAAACTCATTCAAAAATGTCATTTGTTGTTGAATATATTGGGTTCTTAATCATATATAGTTGTAGTTCTCCCTCCAAGCTTTCTACATTCCCTTTCCAATTTAAAGTTTTTGCATATTAACTCCTGCAAAATTGTAAACAACAACAAGATAAAAAAAATTTGAACTAATTTTCTTCTATACGAGTGTTATTAGGAGTCTATTATGGAATCAAAGCCTTCTCAATATATTTACAAGTCAAGTTATCCACTAAATAGGAAAATCTAGTTATGTACTACCTAAATTGGACCTTATTAATTAGAGATGTATTGGTTTATTTTTTCTACTAAAATACAAGGCAACTTTTGCAATGATAATTTCACAAGATCACAATTATTTATTTTAATTGCATATGATTAAATTTTAAAATATTATTGCTTATTTTCTTTCAAAGTAATTACTTCCTGAAATTAAATAAAACTTATTTAATTACTCCATCTGTTGGTAAGGCCCTGGTAAAGAGAAAATATAAGAAAATTATATATGGAATTCAATTTAAAGGATCATATCAATAATCTTCCTTGGACAGCCAAGAAACTTTAACAACCTCTTAGCAATATTTTTCCTATTAAAAGATAAAAACACGAAGAGCTGTGTGATAATGATTGTTTTCAATAATTACTTTAAGGTTAAAATACCCTTTTTGTCCTAATTTTTGTCAAGTTTTGTCAAATAAGTCCTAATTTTGGTATTGTGTTCAAACAGGTCCCAATTTTCGTCAATTTTGTTCAATTGGGTCATTTTTTGCTAACACCGTTTAAATCATTAATGGCCATGAACAATTTGGTTAGTAGGTGTTAACTCATTTTTTTAGTTTGGCTTAAAGTAACAAAACCTAAATTATACCCCTAATGTGGTAAGGAAGATGACTCATGATCGAATCCAAGAAAATGGTGCGTGTTAAGCAGTGGCGGAACTTGACCAAAAATTCTAGGGGGGGCAAATTATATTTGTTATATATAAATTATTTTTTTAATTAAAAAAAATTAATTTCTTTTAATTAAAAAAATCAATTTCTTTACATCATTTTTTTTATTCAAAATAAGCACTCATCACAATAAAATCTAAACAATAGAATTTAAACAATATAACAATGAATAATTTTCTAGACGCATTTGATATGAACCCATTTTAGATAAGTCATTCGTACCTTATCAATTTAATTTGGTGGGTATTGCCAAATTTGAAGACGCTTTCCCGAATCACGTTCTAAAGTATTTTCAAATTCATTATATGTAACTTTAGCAACCTTAGAGAGTTGTTTTTCGTTTTCTTCAATATTTGGAGTCTCATGAAGTTTCTCAATTTTAGATGACGTAGATGCATTTTTTTCATCTTCATCCCAAGCATTCCTCTTGAAAAAATAATCAATTCTTTTACTCTTTATCATAATTTTTTTAATATAAATTTTTCACCTCTCACCTATTTACAAAAAGATAAAATTATGAATACCCCAAATTAAATCTTAGAAGCAAGACTCAATATTTTAAGAAAACTAATAACTTCTAAATGATTAGCTTCCCTTACCTTAGAGTAGATTCCTAATATTGTTCTTCCCTTACACAACTTCAAAGCCTAAAATAGCTCTATCTACGTAAAGAAGAGTTTGATCAACAATTAAAGCATGATTTTATAATCTCTAACAGATAGAGATATGTCTAGAGCGTAGAAAAGCCACATACAATAGAAAAACATATTGCTTCAAAAATAAAAAGGAAAAGATGAACTTACTCAAAAGAAGAAATTGTTCGGTCCAAAATGTTCCTTAACTCTTCAATTTTATCGTAGTGCAATTTGATTTTGAAAATAATAAGGAATTGATGGTGAAAATTGAGATGAAAATAAAACGGGAGAAAGAGATGAAGGCACGTAAGAGAGAAACCAAATAAAAAAGTTTAAGAAATTATATTAGAAAAAAAACATAATTTTAAATTTTAAAAAAGATTTTTCAAACTAAATTAATATAAATAAGGTAATAATATATAAATAAGTAATAATATATAAATAAAGTAATAATATATAAATATATTTTTTTAAATATATAGAAAATAAAATAAAATAAAAATCAATTAATATAAATAAAATAATAATTTATAAAAATTATTTTTTAAATACATAGAAAATAAAATTAAAAAAAAATGGTTGGGGGAGCCACGGCTCCCTAGTCCCTTCATACTTCCGCCAATGGTGTTAAGTCTAGTTTGTGTAATTTAATCTCCCTAAAAAAAAATAAAATAAAACAAAGGGGGAAAATTAAAATAAAATAAAGAAACTAAGAAAGTGCTCTAAATTAAATGCATAATATGCCATGATATGTATGAATGCCATGCATGAGTAAGCGTATAGAAAAGAAAACTTGAAATGTAGAATGTATAGAATTAATGAACCATGGAATGATGCATTGCAAATTTTAAGAATAAAATAGAAGCTATATTAGACAATGGAATCAATTGTGGTGATTTAACTTACTCAATCATGAATGTGAATGCAATGAAAGTACTACAAAATGAGTATGAAGGCTTGGGCACCATGAATGATAACTGAACTTAGATGGAACTTATGCACATAAATGTTATACAGATTTCATAGCAAAGAAATGTGGATGTACATGAAAACAAGCGTGACACAAAATGACAACATAATCTTGGTCTATGACAATAGAATCAGTGCAAGACAATGGTAGAATTAACAACAACATCATATCAGGGTAAGTCTAACTAATGTATTCCCTTTATGCCACTGAAATGGATGTGATCTCATGCAATTTAAGTGAAAATTAAGCTACATATGCATGTGTAGAATCTGTTACAGTAAGGTATTGATGCAAACTATTCCAAACATAATGAGTGCAAAGATAAGATGTTGGAAAAAATGGGAATTGTAGCTAGTGCAATTATGCAACTGTTAGGTGAAAAACGGTAAGTGCACCGATCGCACTTACCGTTTCCTCCACAGGACTTGTGCAACACATGACAAATCTCACAATTCACAACTCAAATAGAAAACAAAGCTCACAAAAACACAAAGAAACATTTTTTTGGTATTTTATCAAATAGTTGGTGTGCAACAGAAATTTAACATAGATTATATACAATTGTCAAGACTAGATTTCATTCACTTTATTCTCATGCATTCACAAAAATCTCAATTCCAATTGCATGCCAAAATTAACTCACAAAAATACTCAAATCCTATTCCTAGCAACTTTGAGTCTATGATAACTCATCAAGTTCCATTTCCTTGAATCCTCAACAAGTAAAATCATGCATTAAGTTCAAGAGTCTTAAGATTACTAATGAATCATGTTTTATCCCTAGATACAAGCTCCATTAGGCATTCAATTTCAGTTCTAGTTCAAAAGACATTTTCCAACACCTCAAAAACCACAAATCATGCATGGGTGGTCAAACCAAAGCAAGCATTAAGCATGGAAATCAAATAATAATATAGAAATGGAAAAGTATATGGATTAACATCACATAATACACGAGAATTAAGTTCACTACATCTAATTTCAACAAATAGGTCTAGCTCTCCATGGTAGAGAACCTAGGTTTTACAAATTGAAGAGATAGGGAAGAAATGGAAACCAAAGAGAAGATGCAAGCCCTCTCCCAAGGTTCTTGGCAACTGCTCCATGCTCCAATTGTGCCTCTCATTCGTGTCTCCATCTCCAATTCGCAACCCATCTTCCTCTCTAACCCCAAAAATGGGAAAACCACCATGAATGGAGGAGAAGATTCAAGGAGGAGTGAGAGAGATTCCCAACACTCCTAGCTACCTTCAAGAGGCTCTCCAAGCACCCAAAAGTGTTTCTTTATCATAAAAAAATGAGGAATGGCCCAAACCCTCACGAGAAGCAAGATTAAAAACCCATTTTTTCACATGTCAACGACGCCACCGCTCAGCCTTGTCTCAGTAGCGCTCGGCGCCAGGTTTTACGAATTGGATTGCGCTCAGCCCCACTTTCCACCACTCAGCCTTGGGCAGTTTGACAACAATATGTATTTGAAGCACTAGGCATGATTCTAGTGGCGTTTGACACGGGTATTTACTTCAAAATCAATACTTTCTCGTCGAATCATGTTCCCTTGAGTTCTTGCTTGTTTTCCTCCACCACAAATGTTTCCTATTAGCTTATTTAACACACTTAAAAGAGATATTACAGGCAAAACAAGCATAAAACAGTTAAAACACAAAACGAAACAATAAACACATAAAAATAGCTAAAAATAGACATTATCAATAGCCAACCAGATGCAGAAGTTTAGACCAAAATGAAGATTCACACTTGCCACACCATGACGGATTCCACCAATTTATGCAATGTAGTGCTTACATAAAATTACCAATCCCATGAATGGATGCTAAGCTGCCAAATTAAAATGCTAATTCTAGACAAAAATTGAGATCCAAATGACAGTAACAAACCAACTCAGATCATATTCAGGTGTAGTAAATTTACCAAAAATAGACTTCTTAACCCACTAAAACTTTACTTCAATGTAAATTTTACAGTTGAGAATGTAGATGCAAAAGTTATGTACTAGAATCTAAAATAATAGTGAATGAATTGAACAGTAAATTTGACCTACAATCAGTAGTAAAATGGACATGGTTTCTAAGCTTGGAATGTAATCTAAATGATGCTAACAAGTTAAGAATAACAACACAAAATTTGAAGACTATGCTTAGCCATTTCAAAATGGGACTGGGAACATGTGCACATGAAACCAGCATATGACAACAACAAAAATCAGTGCTTTTTAGCAGCATCACACCCAGCTTAATTCATATTATGATCCAAATCTGTATCATTATATAATGTGAATGCAAAGACATATGGAAACACACGTGAAACCAATTTTTAGTAGAAATTGGATCTGTGACAGCTTGGTCAATATGTGGCAGTGGCAACAGAGAATTAATCATGCAAATTCATGTTAGAGGGATTGAGTACAACAATACATTCCAGATGAGAAAACTAAATTTTGAAGCATCAACAACCACCAAATGTAATTCAATTTCTCTAGACAAATTTGAAGTTCCAAAAACTCAATCAAGGCTCATATCCTTGTGCAATGCAGATGTGGCATGAGTTACTTATCTAGATGCAAGCATATGTTAGTAGTGAATCAACATATAAAAACAACATAATTATAGCCTAGAATCACATCAGAATTGATTCACTGTAGAGCTTTAAAGGAAGAACATGTGTGGATGTAAAGATACTAAAAAATGGGTTAAAATAAAGATGAATGAATAATATAAATAATGAACCTAGAACTAGAGGATGCAAATGCATGTGTATGTGATAAAAATATACTATGATGAAACTATAGAACCCAATAACAGAATTGAATTTAAAAGACAACTAAAACTCAAACACTAGAAGCACTAAAGGCATCTAGATTTATGCATGAGAATTCAAAACCAAAGACATCTATATACCAAGAAATTTTGCAAGCATGGAAAATAAAAATACAATGAAAAGCAAGCTAAGAAACAATCTGCAAATTAAGATTCATTCCCAATTGATCACTTGAATGATACTATGCTGAAGAAGACATCTTGATAAATAAGGCCCACTTTGGGGTCCTTAGATTCTTATATAGAATCATTAATATGCACAGGTTCAAAACTCAATCAAATCATTCATCAATGATAGTGATCAAGAGACAGTTGAAGATCATACAAACTACAAAAAATGAAAGCAAGGAACATATAAAATGAAGAAATGTAAACAAAGGTATGCCTTGATAGAATTTAATCAACAAAACACATACACTAGAAACAGGAACAATGGTTTGCTCATGAGCTCATCTACACTTGAGAAGACCTCTCGGTAATATGTGCCCACTTTTGGGTCACTTGGTTCCTAACAGGAAACATTGATGTGTGCAGATTTACGAACCCAAGCTCAACCCACTAAATAAAGATTGCAAAACTAAATTTAAAACTGGAATGCAGTAAAGAGAATTTAGTCATATTCAGAAAATTAAAGCTGAGAAACATAAAATGCAAGTAAAATTAGAAACTGGGAAATTATAATTGAACCTGAATGGAAAAGGTGTATTTCATCACAATTGGAAGAATTGAAACAAAGAGATTTATAGGAATTAGATTGGTGCAAGGAATCTAACTCAGATTAGCCTCGACCACTCTATGCTCATGGTTGATCCAAGTATAGCTACTTCGCACACTAAGGAGGGCTCAATCCCGTTGGCCACTTTGTGCTCGTCGAAATATGAGTAACCCCTATATAGTGACTCTGAATCTCTCACTCACACAAACAACCTGAACCCTAGCCTCAATACATGTCTCTCTCTCTCTCTCTCGCACAACCAGGGCTCCCCCAAGAAACCCTAACCATTGCCCTTTTAAACCCCAAAAGAAAAAATCATACAAACACAAAAACGCTTAACCCATTTCTCTTTGCTCCTTACCAGAATCCCGACTCCTTGCTTCAAAGATTTTCACTCTTGATCAACATTGATCTTTTCATGTTCATTCATATCCAATCAGCCCCAAATCTCTCTCCATCTTGATCACTCAATCTCAAACCTTCATCACGCATCGTCGCGCTTCAAACTCTCTCTTGGATCATACCACTCGCACATTCGTGCTTCTGGTCCACGTTCGTGTGCATTAGGATGCTCTTTCGTCATGGGTTAAGTTTTGTTCCCTTCCATCCTTTAATAAAATGTGTGTTTTGGGGAATAAAGTTGGGTAAATCTGCAATTTACCCACCAAGGGTAGATCTGCAAAAGAAGAAGAAAGTTAAGGGTGCTCTTGCATATCAGTTCTCGTTAGGTGAATTTTGGAACATAAATTCTTGGAAGCTATAGTGGTGCTCTTGCTGGGCACGTGCGGAGCTCCCTAAGAGATTTATTGTGAAATTTGTTGCAGTGGTAGAGTCGTTAGCCGAGATCTCTAGTCACTGGACGAGTGGGCCTTCAAGTTCTACTCGTTAGGCAAGTGGATGCTTTTTAGTTTTTTTTTAATTGTATGAGATTTGTAAGTTTACTGGATATTCTGATGATAATTGGATGTTAGCATTGTAATCTTATGAGTATGTAAATTGTTTGAGATTAGTGTACTCTACTTTAGGCTAGATTAAGCATGTGTTTTTAGTATATACATTGATGTAAGAATTCAGTATTGGATGTTATCATGGCACTCTAGTAACCATCCAGGCTCATGTAGAGAAGGAAAGGTATATGATGAGAGTAACATGAGGTCTTGGTCTACATGTTTTACCTTGGCCTAAGACGAGAAGGGACTAACCTTGTGTATGGTAGGGTGAAACTCATTGGTAGTGCTCTACAGAGCAATAGAGGATACCATAAGTGCAACACTTGCTAGAGTCTAGTATTAATGCATGTATTCAAAAAATTGAGTCTTGTTTAGTCTTTACTTAAAACATGTTTGTTTTTATGCATGATTTGTATGGGATTTTAACTTTTGTTTTTTTTTTATTAAAGCTCTTTTGTAAATTAGCTTACCCTTTTGTGTGTTGTTTTGTTTTATGTTTGTTATCTTCTTTTGCAATGATCACCTTAATTGGTGTGATCAAATGAAGAAGCGAGAATTGATTTGCCTCCAGAAAGAGATGATGCAAATGCCTAGTTCTTAGATTAGAGTTTATTTTGTTTATAGTATCTTTTGAGAAACATTTGTAGTATGGTTATAAATCTTTATGTTATTTATTTTTATCTTTTATCAGTATTTTTTATTATTATATTTTTTAAATAATTAAGGACTTATTAAATAATTTTGGAAAAGATAAGTATTTTGTTTATATTTTGTAGATAAGTGGAAATCTCATAAGATTTGAAGAATATATCAAAGATATGAGAATCTCAGAAGATGAAAGATAAATATCAATGACTATCAATTACAATTTATTCAAGTACAATTTTTTGGCCTATTCCAGTTCTGAAAAATCTATAAATAAGGGGCTAATCATCGTACCTTTTGGGGAACCTCCCCATTTTGGAGAAAGGACACTTGACATAAAAGGAGAGAAGGTAGAGGCACATTCTGAAGGCTGGAGGCATTCATCTTCATCATTATTCTAGTATTCATAATGTTAAGGAGTAGCTAACTCCCTTATTCATTGGGTTCGGTGTAATGTATTCTTAACTCTTTGTGAATTCCACTATTCAATTTAATTCATTTCCATCACTCTTGTGTTCTATTCTTGTTTTAACTGCATGATAATTATTGATTGCATATTTATGGGTGTGTAATTATTGAACACGATATTAAAACCTAGACTAGAATAGACAACTAATTCATTGTGCATCTAGGCATAGAGTACATCATCGGTCATTTAAAACATCATAATTTTGATCATTAAGATTTTTATTATTCAAGTTTAGACTTGTCAGTAAGATATTACGACTTGTTACAAAAGGTGTGAAAGCTAGAGAAGGAATTAGAAGTATATTGTTTGATGTTTTTTATTTGAATTGAATCATGCCAATCCTAGTAAAGCTTTCATCCACCATATGTTTGATAAAAATACAAAAATACTTTTTTTTTTCTTTTTTTTGAAATTTGTTGTCTAATTGAGTTATGAATTGTAAGAATCACCAAGTGTAGCATAAGTCTCTTGGAAACGATACTTGGACTATCCACTTTATTACTTCGTGATTTAGTACACTTGCCAATCTTGTAACAATTATTGTAATAGACTTATCTAGTTATGAATTATTATTTCTTGAATATTAAAATATGTGATGCTTATTAGTAGTAATATGCTATTAAAATGGGATTGTTAAAATGGAATTTTACATTTTTTTATCAGACCAGTTAGTTCTTTTAGAGATTTGTATTATTAGGTGTGTTTAGTTTTTATTATGTGTTCTTTGTGATGTTTTAGTTAGTTAAGTCAGTATCTTTGAGTTGGACCGATGGTTTTCCTTTATGCGAGTAGAGTTATGGCACCTAGACCATCTCCTTCCCTGCCTCAAACCTTAGATATGCTAAATCTGGCAAGAGCTATAAAATCCATGGTAGCGGCTCTACATCAATAGAGTGTTGCCATGATGCAGCAAAACCAGACAGCCTTGTAGCAAATGGAAGTTGTTATGCTTTAAGTTGGCTCAATAACAACATATGGCTGCCTTGCATTAGTTGGAGTCACACAGAGCAATAACTAGCTCTTCCCAAGCTCCATCCTATCAAGCTCATGGTGGAGTTTGGAAGACTTCTTAAAGCATCAACATGTTAGATTCAATGGGAAAACTAGTCTTGATAAAGTGGATTAGTGGATGAAGGATATAGAGAGTATCTTTGATGCGAAAAGGTGTCCAGTAGAAAACAGACTAGCCTATGGGGTGTACATACTCACTAAGGAAGTAGAGATTTTGTGGGCTAGCATGAGCCTTATGATGGAATAAATAGGAGAAACTGTGACTTGGGAGGTGTTTAAGATGCAGTTCTTGGCTAAATACTCCCCAAATAGGTTAAGATATGCTAAGGAGGTTGAATTGTTAGAGTTTGTTCAAAGGAGTGTATCGTTAAATGAATATGTATAGAGGTTTAAACACCTTGGACGTTTCCACACCTTTGCCATGGATGAAGAATGATGGTGTAGGAAGTTTGAAAATGGGTTTAAAGGAGGCATAAAAATGATAGTGGTGTTGCTATATATTAAGGAATTCCTTGCCTTATGAGAGAAAGCTAGATTGATAGAGAAGTTGAAGGCAGAAGTTGAAGCACAACATTGATAACAACAGAAAGTGGGAGGACCATCTAAGTCCAAGCCTAAAAAAGAGGAAAGGAAGAAACTATACTCTAAGCCTTAACCTTAAGGGTCTAGGGGGATTTCTTTCCATCAGCAGCCATACCAGGGTAGGATCCAGTTTTATGATTGAGGAAGACCACACTTGAATAATGCTTTTCCTCAGATGGTTGTGTACAGGAGGTGCAATTCTTATGGGAAAGAGGGACATTTTGCCAAAGATTGTCCTTCTAACAAGAGTGTAATGATTAGGCCTCTTTCCTAATCTTCACAAAAGAAGGGAGGTGATAGACCTCAGGTTAAAAGGATAGTGTATGTCATGTTGGGAGCAAAGGCAATTAGTTCAAGTAATCTTATAGGTTGAAGTTATTTGATAGCTGGTAGGAGATTATGTGTTTTGTGTGACTTTAGAGACACTCCTTTATGTCAATATGTGTTCAAGAGTTGGGTTTCCCTGTGAGGGAGTTGTACTATGATGTTGTGGTATCTACTCTAGCTTCAGGTTCGGCTAAACATTGGTGTTGTGTGCTAGATGTCCAATGGTTGTAGAGTGTTTTGTGCTAGATGTTCAAAGTCAACCTTATTTGTCTACGTCTATAAAGTCTAGATGGGATCTTAGGAATGGACTGGTTATTTGTCAATGACATTCTTATTGATTGTAGTAAGAAGAAGTTGTTGTTTGCCAGCTCCAAGGAGTTAGAGTTGTTGTCGTCCAAACAATTGTTGAAGGAAGACAGAGAAAAGTCTAAATGTTTCATCATCTTAACTCACTTGGATGTTGAGAAGGGTGATGGAGGTGTGGATATACCAATTATGAAGGAGTTTGGAGATGTTTTCTTGATGAAGTACAAGGGTTGCCTCTTAAAGGAGAAGTGGAGTTCTCAATTGACCTGGTACCAAGTTCAGGGCCAGTATCAATAGCTCCATAACAGTTGGCTCCAACAAAGTTGGCTGAGCTAAAGAAGAAAATAGAAGAGTTATTGGAGAAGTAGTTTATAAGATTGAGTATGTCACCGTGGGGAGCACCAATGTTGTTTGTGAAGAAGAAAGATTTTAGCTCTAGGCTATGTGTTAACTATATCCAATTGAACAAATTGACCATCAAGAACAAGTATCTTCTGCCAAGGATAAATGATTTGATGGATCAGTTGCATGGATTTGTTGTGATTTCATAGATAGATCTAATCCAGGCTATGTGTGAATTATATCCAATTGAACAAATTGACCATTAAGAACAGGTATCTTCTGTCAAGGATAAATGATTTGATGGATCTGTTGCATGGAGTTATGGTGATTTCAAAGATAGACCTGAGACCGTGGTACCATCAGATTCTTGTCAAGGTTGAAATGTTTAGAACAAGTACAAATATGGGCATTATGACTATGTAGTTATGCCTTTTGGTGTAACTAATGCTCTTGTCTTGTTCATGGACTATGGGAACAAAATCTTTCGACCTTTCCTTGATAAGTTTGTAATAGTCTTCATAGACGACATTCTTATCTACTCTAAAACTCATGGGGAGCATGTTGATCGCCTACAATGCTTAGTTTCCTGAGGGAGAAGAAGTTGCATGTCAAACTATCCAAGTGTGAGTTTTGGATGAAGGAAATGTAGCTCTTAAGGCATGTGATATCAACTCGGGGGATAGTTGTGGATCCAGCTACGGTAGAAGTAGTGTTATACCCTACTTTTAAAATTTTAATTTTAATTTTAATTTTAAACCAACTGTAACTCTAAATTAAAAATATTTAAGCTTTAAAGAGGTCCAAATTTGGTCCAAATTTAAAGAGGGACAAAATTACTCAATTTAAAAAAAAAATGGGACAAAATTGAACAAAAATAATGAATATTAGGACTTTATTGAATATAAAAAACTAACACCAACATGTGGCATGATATTGGTTTGACACGTGGACATTTTTTTAAAATAAAAATAAAATTAAAAAAGAAATAAATAATAAAAAACAAAAAAAAAACCACGAAATGACACGTGTCAATTAGTGTTCACAATCCTGAATTATTTTAATGGTGTTAGCAAAAGGGACCAAATTAAACAAAATTGATGAATATTAGGACCAAATTGAACAGAAAAATAATATTATGACCAAATTGATACTAGTTCTCATGTGCTAGAAGTGGAGGACGTTCAAAATAGAGAAGATCTTGGTAGAGGTTCAACTGTTGGTATAAAGGATGTCAGACAAAGCAACTTATGTTAGAATCGTGCAGCGAAATGTTCACGTGTGGACAGTGGACAAAAACTAAGAGGGGATAAATTGGTTTAATTAATAAAATTAATACTTTAAAATTTTTCCCAATATTTAATGTTTCAATTAAAAATTCTTCTCTTTAATGTGACTACAGAGAATAAAATAAAGTAAGGAAAAAAGAAGACTAACACAATGTATTTATACTAGTTCGGATCAAAAAGACTCTACGTCTAGTTGTTAATATCTCAAAAATAATATTAACTCAATCACTAAAAATAAACTTATTACAAATAGGAATAAGAATAGTTTAGGACAGAAAACACCTCTCTTGAAGCCACAAGAGTTGAATACACCTCCCTTGAAATCTACAAGGGATGAACACCTATTTTGAATCACACAAAGGATGAAGACATAAGAGATGAAGAAAAACCTTCGTTGAATCACACAAGAAATGAAAAACTTCATCTACCAACAATTGCAACACTCAATCACTCAAGATCCCACTTGATGAAAGTTATTGCCCTACCCCCACTAGGTTTCCAAAGCCTTCCACAGAGAGTTCTCAAATACTCAAACTTTTCTAACTTTTGTATTTCCAAATGAAAGCCTACCATTTTCTTTATAGAATCATATTTTGAAATTAGGTTAAGAATATGAAAAGTTAAGTCACAATTGTCGTTGATAATTGATTATCATAAGTGATAATTTATTATCACAAAGGCTTTTCTCAAATATAATCATTTTTTACTGAGAATATTGATTATCACTTGAGTCTTGCAAAAATTAAAACTCTCTCATTGCTCTACTGCTTAGGATCTGCCTTTTGACTCTTGACTTACTAATTTAACTCTTTTAATTAAGATACACAAATTATAAGACTTCAACAACTAAACTACTAAAATTTGAAGTCTTCAATGTATCTCTTGAATCCAAGCAATTTTTAAGCTTTAAGTCTTCAACATTTCTCCATGAATCATCATTAAGTCTTCCACATTTCTCCATAAGTCACCATCATCAAAACTCTTTGTTGAAGCAAGATGCATTAACATCTTAAAGGAAAGACTAGTCTAGTCAAAGTTTTCTGGGATAGGAGGAAATATGATTTCGCTTGGGAGTTAAAGGAGGATACGAAAGAGTCATACCCCTGCATATTCTCTGGTAAGACAAATTTTTTAGGTAAAAAATTTTTGTTGTTGGGAGAATGTAAAGGCCTAGAAAATGGTATTCTAGGATAGATGGTGGTTTTAAAATATTGACACCCGATTATGTAAATATTATAATATTTTAGTATACTAGAAAAGTTCATAAACGAGTTTCATTATTTAAAAACTCATCATTCATTCCCTTGCATTGGATATTTTTTATTTGCATGTGTCTTTAGAGTCATCTATATAATTCTTCGCTGACCAATGGTCCTAATGATCTTGTCATATCATTTTTGTGATGTTCCTAGGTATATAAAATACAACCTATGAGTCTGAAGGTATTTTAGGCATCCCTAGAGTTGTTAAGCTATCTCACAAGTAAGGGAAGCTAAATTGCAATTGATTCTATGTTCGAGAAGTTTGGGTGTTTCGTGTGTAGTTGAAATTATGGTTATGTGATTAATTTTGTTATTGGTTGTCTTTGAGCTGCTAAATTTAAGTAAGGACATAAAATTTCAATTTTCTACATTCATTATGGTATTCAAGATTTTGAGGTAATTGTGGCATAATATGATCATGGGTACTAGATTGAGTGTTGCAATTCGTATTTGGTGTATTGGTATGAAACCTGAATTGTATCTTTCTCAGGATTATCTTAAATAGTGATATGTGTTTTACATAATGATTACAATAATATTAAAAGAATGGAAAAAGAATTAAAAATAGCTGCAAACACAATTAAAGACATCATGAAACCAACTTATCAACATCACGAAACGAACTTATAATGCTTTGTCACCTATGCTAACAATTTTAAGATAAAAAAATGAGAAATAAAACCAAAAAATTTAAAATGGGGAAATTAAAAAACCTTTGTCTAAAATAAATTTTGATTAAATGTATATGGAATAAGAGCTATTTAAATAAAAGAAAATAAATTAATTTAGAAATTAAGAGAAATGGAATGAGGGATGAAGTTTGATATAGAAATATATAATTAAATAAAGGTAAAAAAATAAGAAAGGAGAAAATTAAATGAAAATGGAAGAATAAAAAAAAATGGGTTAGCCTTCTCAAAATTTGGAAAGGAATAATAAAAGAGTATTTACTAAAAAAGGAATTAGACAATGAATCATGTTGAGAGATAACACATTTGAGTTGTACTTTTGGTTATGAAATAGTAATAATTACCACAAAAACCATTATTTAAGACATTATTGTCATTCTTTAATTGCTTCAAAAGAAAACAAAATAGAAAAAAATTTAAAAAATCTCTGGATTATATCCATAATCATAACTCAACAATTAGCATTCTTGGCCAATGCCTCACATTCCAGAAAGAAGATTGTGCCAGCTTTGTTCGTTTTTGGTGATTCAACTGTAGATGCTGGAAACAACAACAATGTTAACACACTTGCCAAGGCAAATGCATTTCCATATGGCATTGACTTCAATAATTGTTCCACAGACAGGTTTAGCAATGGCAAAACCTTTGCTGACCTTATTAGTAACTTTTCTACCTTTCCTCTACAACATTGTCTTTGTCCTTGTTTGTTTGAGGTTTTATGTTTCCATGCAAACATAAAAAGGCAATATTAATTATGAGGATTTTTATGCATTATTTATTGTCTTTTTGTAGCTATTAGGTTGGGATTGCCAATGCCACCTCCATACCTAGGTGTGCCCAAAACTGAGAGACATCACATAGTCACAGGAATTAACTATGCATCAGCCGCATGTGGGATCTTGAATTCAACTAGAGTAGTAAGATCCAAAATAAATAAATAAATAAAATAATAATTCCCCACCTATTGATTTCTCAATATATTTTCATTTGTGATGAAGGGTGAATGCTTGTCATTGGACAAACAAATTGAATACTTCACCTCAACTGTGGCCAACGATCTTCAAGGAATCATACACAGCAAAACGAAACTAAGACATTACTTATCCAAATCCATATATCTTCTTTCAATTGGATCAAATGATTACATGTGGAATTATTTCAGGTACCCAAATGGAACCAATAATAATCTTAATCCAGAAAAATATGCTGATTACCTACTTGACCAATTGGCTTCACGTATCAAGGTAATCTTCTGATAATTGTTATGAATTATTTATACTTTGATTACACATAATTTTTCTCAGAGAATGACAAAATTGTGTTTCCTTCATCTTTTCTTGTTTTTTTTCTACAGAATTTATGAATTAGGAGCTCGGAAGTTTGTGATAAGTAGAATTGGTTTAATTGGGTGCACCCCTTCAAATGTTATAAGGACACCATATTCCCAACATTGCAATGATGATATGAATCAAGAGGTTAAACCCTACTCAGACAAACTCCCTACGAAGCTACAAGAGTTGCAAAACATGCTCTCACATTCACTATTCATTAATGTGGACACTTATAACTTCTTCCAGAAAATAAGAAATTCTCCTGATAATTTTGGTATACCATTAATCTCTAGAAAAAGAAAGAAAGAAAATTCTATGAACTATTGTTTGTGTTTCACTTTGATCATAACTACAGTTTTCTAATATTTTTGTTAATTATGTTTTCAGGGTTCAAAAATTATTTTGACTCATGTGTCCAAGGAGAAAAACCTTGTGCAAATCGGAATGAATATTATTTTTTTGACTTTGCTCACCCTACTGAAGCTGCAAATAAAATATTTGCGAATGAGTGCTTTAATGGAACTCAATTATGTTTTCCTCACAATATTGAAAAATTGATTCATGCGCATTAATACATTTGTACTATGTTTCTACAAAAATATATTGTCAACCTTTTGTTTCTATTTTTTTTTTAGTTTGATGTTTACACAAGTTATATTTTGCTTAAAATGTTCTATGTGTATCTGAACAAGTTTTTTCGATCAAAATTAAAAATGATTGGTAATGAATTTTATGAAAATATATTTTATGCAATCATTATATAAAATAATGAATGGTATCTAGTCAAATAGAATAATATTTTTTTAAATATGGATTAAATAAGTAATTACCAAGATGTAACTATTTGTGTGAAAGCTTACAATGCGGTCGATAATGGAACCATCGGTCCCGTGGGACTGATAATGGAACCTTCAGTCTCTTAAGTCCCCATTGGGGATGACCCGTTCATTCCCCTTAGACCTCGACTTGGGGGCTTATGTTCTTACCACATATATAATAGTCTCACATCGCTTAGAAGGTGAGGTCTAAAGCGGTTTAAATACCCCTCCCTCTTTCAACCCTCTAAGGCACCTTTTAAGAACAAAATCATCATAGAGCCGACGTTCCAAAGCGGACAATACCTTAGATGTATGGTGATTCACGGTGATTCTATCGATGAAATTGATTGGAACAATGGCACTCATTGTGGGGTTGATAATGGAACCATCGGTCCCGTGAGATAACGAAACCTTCGGTCCCGTGAGATAACGAAACCTTCGGTCCCTTAAGCCCTCCATTGGGGTTCATCTGTTCATTGCCCTTCCCACCACAGACTCGATAGTCTCACATCACTTAGAAGCCAATGCCTAAGGCGATGTAAATACTCCTTCCTCCTTCCATCTTATAAGGCGCCTTTAAGTACAAAACTGCGACAAAGCCGACATTCCAAAGCAAATAATACCTCAGATGTATGGTGATTGACAACAATTCTATCGACGAACTTGGGATCAGAGCAATATGTAATATTTATTTTAGTAATATTATGGTATTAAAATGAAATACTTTTCAGATATTTTGATAAATTTAATACATAATACCATTGACTAATGGATATATCGAAAATAAGAAAATCCAACCAAATAAATAAAAAAAGTAGAGGAGGGAGAAACAAATAAATAATGGTTCCAGACTCATTAACTTAAGTTTAAAGTGATTAACAACAATAAAATTTATGCGGTGCATAATTTGGCTTCAGATGAATATGTTCCAAGCCATATTGAATTGAATATTATTGTATTTGATTATGAATTCAATAAATTTTATTTTGCAAAAGCTTAAAGCATTGTAGCCTCATTCAACCAAGTGCGAGTGTTATCTAAGAGAGTGTTATCTAAACTTATTGAGGATATAAACTTATTTAAGTATTCATCTATAACTATATATAAAGATGATTTCCTATTTTATATCCACATTTTATAATTTCAATTTTACCCTTTATAATATAATTATTTATTAAATTTTTAAAAATTAACAGTTACTTTTACATGTTTTCTATAAAATTGTTGATCTTCTTTTCTTTTTATTTCCTATTCATCGACAGTTATTTTCTTATCTTTTCTCCATTTATTTCACTTTCTTTTTAATAAATATAAATTTATTTTATATATTAACTTAATAACATACTATATCATCACCTACTAATATAATATCATGCATATTGAACAATAGTTGGAATTGAACTCGTGACATTAACTCGATTATCAATTGTCACTTAATTCACCTAGCTTCTACGACGAGACAAATGATATATCCTGCAACAATTTAATTCTTATTAGGCCACTTTTTTTTATCGATAATAAAAATATTTTAAATATGACAAAAAGGTTGCCTCAATTCATGTAAAGTACAAAAATAGAAAAGAGAAAAAGAGAACCAATATGAAAAATCCATGATATGGCCTCCACATCCTACTAAGACAAAAGAACTAATGTTAGTTACAAAAACATCCATGTGATGATAATATGAAGTATTTAAAGTTAAATTACCTATAATTTTAAATAGTGGTCAAAACTACTCACATTTTAATATAATTATCTATATTTTCTCGTGAGTTGCTTAAAAGAAATAGACAACATTTGTTATACACTCTAGGTTAAAGGAAAATATAACTTAGTATATAACCAACAATAAAAATTCATGGCTTATTCCTATTTTATGTAATGACTTGTAAGTTGTTATCATGTAAGCATTGCCTACTCTATAAAATGATACTGTGAGTTATTGAATCTCAATATCATTATGTAAGGTAAGTGGAAATATGTTATCTTGAGTGAGAGAATATGCAAAATGTTTTATAAGTTACATTTTACCTATCTACTGAGAAAATCATAATAATGTCGTTCATGGTAATGTCGTTCAAAGTTCAAATTTAAAAGTTCAAAATTATAAATATATCATTCCTCATCCAAAATAGTGATTCATACGCAAGATATTCATTAACACTTGATATACTTAGTAAGAAAAAAATTATAAATTAATAAAATACATAATATAACAAGAAAAAAGACAAAAAGAAATAAAATAAGTATTTAATATGTATATAAAATCACATTAGTGCAAATATTGGATATTAAGATGACATGGCGGTTATAATCCACTTGCCATAATAAGTTAAGCAATAATAGAATTGTAAATATGATGAGATTTTATATTACTAGAATCGATATACAAAACCTGCTATAAAGTAGGAGCAGTGACAATTTTATAATAAAGTACAAGACTTTTTATGTCGATTATACTTAGAACTTACATAGAAAGTGGAAATGTATATTTATTTGAAATTTAAAATACATATAATGTGTTGGTTCTTCACTATAACTAACAAAATATCTTTAATTTCTCCCTTTCCACATTGCATCACGTACTTCTAGATTTCCTCCTCTTTGCACCCTTTCACTCTCGCTCTCACAATTCTCTCATTTAGTAAGTGAGTGTTTTTTCTCCTTTATGGTTTTCTTCATTCTTATTCCACATCTCTGAGAATCTTTCTCTATGGTTTTCCAGTACCTAGGTTTTGTTGCACGTTGTTGATACATTTGGGTTTTTCCTATTTCCTTCTCCATACCTAAAGGCTTCCCCTTCCTCCCTCTATATGTACTTCTTCCACCTCCGTGTATGACTTCGCACCTCGCTACCACCACCACAGTGTTTCCCATCAAAACTATTGCTAGTGTCGCGAGCGTCCTTCTTCATAAGAGGTCTTCCAACGACATTAATCTCAAACCACAAGACTCCAAGCCTTGTGTGCAAGGCGTGAAGGTGCAAATGTAAGTTTGAGAATAGTAAAGAAAAATGGCTAGGTGAAGACAAAGAATGACAGGTTTGTGAGCATGTATGGAATTTGCGAGTGAGGGTGGAAGAATGAAAAATTGTGGAGTGTTGGACTTTCTATGCCTGTTATGACAACAACCAGCATAGAAAGTAGAAACTTTTTATATCGATAGTATCTATGTCGGTTTCAGAACTGACATAGAAAACATTTTCTAACCAGCATAGAAAGTCTTCATTGCACTACTGTAAAAGTGAATTATACTTCTAGGAATTCAACACTTAATAATTGATGAACTGGACAAATGCATACATCAATCCTCCATTATCCTCGTGTTCTAACATAGAGAGAGGGAGGATAACACTCATTTTTTAACGGACATTCTAGCTAAATTTAAGTTTATTAATAACTATAAAATTGTGAGTAAGACTTTGAAACTCACAATTTCATAAGATAACAACATTATTTAGCCATCAGAAAGCAGAAACTAAAAGTAAATATCATCTATCATTTGGTATTGAAATGCTCTCTATAGATATCAGGTGCATCTTTTGGTAACTTTAACCTTCAAGCCTTGTTCAATGGTAAGCAACACAAAGACTCTTGGTGTTATAGGATGACAATCCACCACCTGCATCTGAAACCTCCAAAGTACAGCAACTGCAACCATCTTCATTTCAATAAAAGCAATGTCCTTACCCAAACAACTTCTAGGGCCTGCATTGAACGCTATGAACTTGTGAGATGGAATTTGTACAATGTCTCCACTCTCTGAAATCCATCTCTCAGGCTTAAACTCCATGCAGTCATGTCCCCATATTTGCTCCATTCTTCCCATTGCATACAAAGAGTACAATATCATGGTATTTGGACTAACATGGTGTCCACTAGGAAGTGTATCAGATTTGATTGCACACTTATGATCATAGGGCACAGTAGGAAAAAGCCTCAGTGCTTCACATATAGCTCCATGGAGATAAACTAACTTTCCAAACTCTTCCACACCAGAAGCAATCCAAGATCCATCTTGGTCTATGCAATTATCTTTGATCTCTTCAAGAATTTTAGTTTCCACATATGGATGAGTTGAAACCAGCCAAAAGAACCAACTGAGACTTGCACTGATTGTGCCACTTCCAGCAGCAAAAAAGGTAACTGCAGTGTCTCTCAGATACTTGTCATCAATTACTCTCCCCTTTTGAGCTCCTTCCTCCATTAGCACTCCCAGCAAGTCATGATGAGTATCTTCCACTTCTTTGGTGCTTTTGCATCTATTTTTCTCTTCACGCTTGGATGCAATGCATTCATACAAGAATTTATCAAAAATTTCTCTAGCTTCCTTGAACTTCTTCTCTTGGCCAATCTGGAGCCACTCCTGCAACTTCCACAACCACCTTGGTGTGATGTGCCTGTGAAACAATACCTCCTCCATCACAACCGTGGCTCTCTCATAAGCAGGGTGTGAAAGCTGAGTAATCTTGTTCGGAAGGGACTGAGGATCACAACCAAGAAAACAAGAGCAGACAATGTCAAATGTGAACCTCCGAAGGTCAAATTGTAGGTCTACCTCAGTTCCAATCTCGGATGTATGATCAAGAAATGGAATTAGGTCATTCTCTAGCTTCTTCAGAATGGTTTTTCGAAGGAAAGTGTTAAAGGTTTCCCTTTGAAGAACTGAATGAAGTATTGACCTCTCTAGTTTCCATGCATGGAGATTATCAGAGTTAATGATCCCTTCTCCAAAATAATCAAAAATTTCACGCAGATGGGACCCCTTCCCATAGTTGCTGAAGTTCTTGCTTGTGATGTGGTGCACGTTCATGGGATCTGCTGTGAGAATGCAGTTCATGTTTGTGAACCAGGGTCCTTCGAACATCAGAGTACCTCCATGATGTTTCAAAACTAAGATTGTATAATCGTGAATGTTGGACAAATTTTGTAGAACACCAAGTAACATACCCATGATAGGCCAATTTGTAAGGGGTACATCTCTATTATGTCTCCAACCTATGTTGAAGAACATCAAGGAGAGAAAAATTGATACAGACACTACAATATACAAAAACATTATCGCAATTTTTTGAGTTGAAGAAACTGTGTTTGAAATTTGATATTTTATTAAACGTAAAGAAGTATTTGGTGATTTTTATAGATGTAATTAACGGGCAAATCTATTGCTAGGCATAAGAGCTTCACAAATTTATTGGTTGAGAGTTTTCCCCAAAGTCAAATAATTTATTAAAGCATCATGATTCGAGGGAAAAATTTGGTAATGATCATAATGAGATGAGAAAATTTCTTTCATAGTGACATCTAAGCTATTGTGAAATTTCTTTAGAAATTTTCGTTTTATGGATTATCCAACTTTTTTTTTATTTTTGTATAAATATTTTGATGTTTGATTTTTCTGTTGGGTGATTGTCACTTCTATCTTCTTTGTTTGTTAATTCATTTTTTTTTCCTTGATGATTTTCTAAACTCGTGGGTTTTTTCCTCTTTAAAAACAAATTGATTGATGAATTAAAGGAATTTGGAGAGAGAAAGAATAAATTCATCAACAAGTTAGAGATAAAATATATGGAAGTAATAATATCGAATACCCAATAAAACATAAATGTTTAACAGAAATTCAATTAAAAATCTAAATTTATGAAATACTTAAAATTTAATTAATAAAAAAATATATAATAAATGGTAATAATCCAAGTGAGTGAAAGAGCTATTACCAACTAGAAGAGAATTTCAATATTTTTCTATCCCCTTTATGAATCAAAAGCAAGGATTATTACTCACCCATTCATGAAGTACTCAAATATTTCTTTCAATTCTTCTAAGCAAGTATGTCGCCCAGACCCTTTTAAGCGCCACACCTGTGTGATTTTACCTTTGATTCAATTATCTATTCTAGAATGTCTCTCACACACCCTTGTTGGTGTAGCCAAATATCTTCTGGAAAACCTCTAATACAATTATCTACTAGTGTATCTCTAACACACATGTGGTTGTAGGCATACCTCTGAATTGAACATCTAATGCAATTTTCAACGGTAAAATGTCTTCCACAAAATATGTTTTCTAAGCAATACAAAGAAGTGCAAATGATACATAAGTCATAGTATGATTTACTAATGATCCCAAAATCAACAACGGGTAGCACCACAGGGAAGACCATACAAGCCTAAGGTCATAAGAACACACTGTGGTTCTCCAGTTCCTTCCTCACATTTGTAGATTTGTAGATGGAGGAAGGAACAACGAACGTGAACTTGAAAAGAAGGTTAAAAAAAAAAAATCCTCTAGAGAGAGTGGATCTACTATGCCAACACGATTTTAAAGAATAATTTGATACCATATTAAACTTTAGAAAATAAGGATGGAATGGTATGTTTATGATACAATACAAGTATACAAGAAAATATCTCATCAACAACTAATTTTAGTGATAAAAAATTGTTAGTCAGTGTAGTATCTAATTTAGATACCAATTTATAAAATAAAAAATTAGGTTTAATTATTCGGGTGGTACTTACTTTCGTAGAGGTGTGTCAATCTGGTACCCGTTTTTAAAAAAATGTCAACTGCATCCCAACTTTTAAAAAAGTGCTTCAGTTAGGTACCTTTCAAACGGAGTTGACTAACACCGTTAACGACATGCGACGTGTCAGTCTTTGAGTTTTTTATTTTATTTTTTATATTTTTTTGAAAAATAAAAATAAAAATGTCACATGTCAGGTTCCTGTGTGTGACACGTGGCATTGCAATGCCACGTGTTAGTGTCACTACCAGGTGTCATTCTGTTGATCTTGATTTAGTCTCCATATATGTCTTTTTGTTTCAATTTAGTACCTACTTATGTATATTTGATTCAATTTTGTCCCAATTTTTTTTAATAATTAAAATATTTTTTTAATCCATTTTTTATAAGATTAAAACTAATTAAGTATATATATTTTTACAAAATTAAGTACACATATTTATATTAATTCTCTCAATTTCAGACCAAATTTATTATTTGTATAAATGTTATATGGGGACTAAATCGAAATCAACACAATGAAATTTGATAGTGACACAATGAAATTAACAATGTCACATGTCACACATAGGGACCTAACACATGGCATTTTTTTTTTTCAAACAATTAAAAAAAAAACTTAAAAAAAAAAAAACACATACTCACACGTGGCACGTCGTTAACTGTGTTAGTCAACTCCGTCTGAGAGGGACCTAATTGAAACACTTTTTCAAAAGTTGGGATGCAATTGATACTTTTTTAAGAGTGGCTACCAGATTGACACATATCTACCAAAGTGGACATCATCCGAGTAATTAAACCAAACAATTATTGGTTACTAAAGATACAAGGTTTTGACTACCAAATAAATTAGTTTCTAAATTAGTCTCTAATTAATTACTGACTAATTTAATGATCGGTTATAATTTTTTGTTTATGATAATGACTATTTTCGTAACTAATATTTTTTTATATTTTAAATTAATATCAAAATTGGTCATTGATTAACAATTTGTATCATTAAAAGTGATTATTATTTAAGAATTTTCTTGGTGTTTTATTTATAAAGAATCAATACAATAAATAAAACATATTAATATTCTCTAGGAACAAATATAGACTAGAATAAATAAAAATGTTCTTAATAAGACAATGAAGATATTTCTTTTTTATCATTATGTATCCTAACCTCAACAAACAACTAATTGCATAATAATAATAATAATAATAATAATAATAATAATAATAATAATAATAATAATAATAATAGAGATCCAACAAAGCATAAAGAAAATATACTTTATGTATTTTGGTAATTATTTTTTATTATAAAATTATACAACAATTTAAATTATATTTATTTTTTATTAACAGTAGTATATTTAACATAAATATAATTTTTTATAAATCACATTAAATTAACTTTTAACATATAGTTTTTCTATAAGTTCTTAAAGTGATAGACACAGTGTTGAAAATATTGTTGGCAAGGAGGAGTTCCATCTATTCCCCCAATTTTCACAATAAATACTGCAATATAATTTGAGACAAAAAATTAGTACGGTCTTTACAGTACAATAATTACATCCAAAAATGGCTACACTCATTCCCTGCGCAATAATAATAGTTTGATGCGCTTCTACCTTCCAACCACACTCGCTAGGACCCGGATTTATTTGATGTAACCAAATACTTCCTGTTTAAAATGATTATGATTCCTCACACGTTATTATCACACTTAAAAATTCTCATTATGAGATTTTTTTTTTAAATTTATTAAAAGTTTTATAAAAAAAGTTTTTTTTTACTATTTTTTTAAGAATCTTAATTGGTAGGTAATTTATTCAAAATTATAAAATTTGTAAATATTTCCTACAAAATTTATAAAGAAAAATGTTTTATACAAAATATTTTGCAAAAATATTGGCATCAATTTTCTGTAATTTCTTTTTCATAACAATTTATAAATATTTCCTATAAAAGATATTTCAAAACAAAATTTACAAGAAATATAAATTTTTTTAACCGCACATAATGTGTTAAAAGCAACTTAGAAGTTGTTATGGAATGAAAAAGAAAAAAGTTGAGATATTATCAATCAAATATAGAAGATCAAGAAAATGATTACCTTTAAAATAGATTAATGTAGTTCAAATAAATAAGTGAAAAAGTTTATATACCTATAAGGAAAAGATGAAAAAGTTTGAAAAAGAAAAAGTGAAATTTGTCATGCGCATAATGTTAAAATTTCTTTATCAATAGTGTTTTGTTTATTTTGAAAAATCATTTTTTTTAAGAGTTCAGCCGCATTACAACTATTCAAACATCTTAGTAATTGCATATAGTCATCGGAAATAAAAAATATAAAACTAAGTGGAAGTTTGCAAGATTGATTAGAGCGAAACACTTAGTTAGGAGGAAAATCTCTTGCACTTAAATGAGAATTTTGATGAGAAAAATTGTGTTGATTCAAAACTATGAAATGAATTTGCATTTGGTGTCTTGTTATTTTTAATGCACACCATTTAGTACTTGAACAATGCCTTGAGAATTGATATTAGTTATTAGGCCAACTAATGCAAAAATTGTTTTTAACCAGTATGTACAAACTGATTTTGTGCATTGTTTAGGGACAAACAACGATTTAAGTTTGGGGTGGTGATAAGTGTTTAGAATACCTTAATTTTCACATAAATTTGACGCTTTTCATGCTTTAATAGATCATATTTTAAAGTAAACAACTTATTTTCACATAAAGTAAACACTTAAGTAAATAATATGCAAAAATGCTTTTAATTCTTATAAGAAGCAAAAAAAATATGAAATTGATGATTTTTTAATGATTTGCAACAATTTCTCAGAAGAATTAAAAGATTATGCAACTAAGCCCAAAAATCTAGTGTTGAGTTAGTAAGACAGCCAAGGAAAGATCTAGAATGTGATTGTTGAACCATGAGAACATAGTGTTGAGTGCTAGTAAGGAGTTTACGAAAGATGTAGAATATGACTTTTGCAACTGAGCCACAAGAAAATAGCATTGAGCACTAAAGGTAGTGCATAACTTAAGCAACAAGAAAATGACGTTGAGCACTTAAGGTGGTAAAGAAGAAAGAAAACCCTCCATAGAAGGAAACCTCAATGACTGAGCGCCAAAAGCTAGAGTTGAGCGTTGGTGAAAATTTCTATAAATATAGACCTCATGTGTTGGTTTTAGGTATTAAGTGTAGTAGTAAATAAGTAGTTGTAGAGTAGAAATACAATTGTGTGAGACTAGAGAGAGATGTTCTTATTCTAAATCCTATGTCTAAATATTGTTGAAATGGCATTTTAATATTCTGAGTATTGAACTTTCCTATACTGAGGTTGGATGTAATTAAATCTAATTCTCTATATTGTTACCTCTTTAATATTTATGTATGTCCTTTTATTCAATAGTTTCTGATTTGGTGTTCAATGTTTGATGAATTGACAACTCATTTTATTTCACTAATTTGGATTGAGTTGAAAGACTGATCTTAAACTATGGTCTAATCAAGTCATATCATTCTTGTTAGAGGCTTGTGCATGATCTAGAGGGTAGGTTGGATATAAAGTCCCACACTTAAGTAAATAATTCATTCAACCAAGACTGGAGGAATCACACTAGTCTGAAGTTCTTAGGTTCTAGGTTTCAAGAATGGACCTAAATCTACCTTAGAGTACTTCCAAGACATTAAATGATTTTCATATTAAATAGACAAGATTAGTAGTGGTGCAATAGAAGAGGATAAGATGAAATTCAATCATAGACTCCACTTAACTCAATATATATAATGTATACTACTATCAATATTTTCCTAAAGAAATCCAAAAAACAAACTACCAATATACTTGTTAAATACATGTGGATACGATAACTCCCATTTGGCTATACTAGAACTGACTTGGTGTACTTGCCAATAGGTCACACAACTAGATAACACTTTTAAAATTTGACATTGTATGATATTGGGGCTTTTTGGAGCTTAAGCCCAATGAATGTAAAATTCTCAATCAAAGTGACCCCAATAAGAGTGGTTACTACAAAAACATATCAAATCGTTGAATCAAGAACGGTGCAGCGTCCCAATCACAGTAATTGACTTCACCATAGTAAACGGGAGAGAACGGAAATGACCTAGTCACAAAGGAAGTCTCCTTCACCTAAGCAGTGTGAGAGAGTTGTTGAAAGTCAACACTCAACTCATGAGCTCATGCCTCACTAGCTAAGGAGGATAGGGAATTTTGAGTACCACTTCGAACCGAAGGCGGCGGTAATCAATAAGAGTCGAGGAGAAAGACTCTCCCAACACAAGAAGAGTCTAAGGTATATGTACCCAACAAATTTTGTTTTGCACTATTCCTTGACCCGAGTTGGCGACATTGAGAGAGTCCACATTATAAAAGGAGTTATTGTCAACAATGAAAATTACAACGGGACCACGAACCCAAAAGAGCTTGTCAAAGCCTACATTATGCAAGTCAACATTATCTCCAAAGATAATCGAGTACATTGTTGCTAGAAACTAACCCATACTAAAGGGGAATCCATCACTGACACCATCTTAGTCAAGTCAACCTAACCATAGATGCATCAATGAAGTCATTGCACCAAAAGAATGATCAAGACTAACCTTTCTCCAAAGGCGCAACACGAAAGGTTGATTCTAGTCAGCATGCCAAATTGATCCTCTTCCTCCCTTGATTAGAACCCTTGATCAAAACTTGACTCCAATACAACTATTGGGAATCACACAATAGGAAAATAATCTCTTCAAGCAGAAACACACTCACAAATAAGATCAAAATTATAAATAAAAGCACATTAAAAAATTTAACATGGTTCGACACCTTTAGGCCTACACTCACAAATACTTAACAAAAGTATTATTACTCAACATGCATTTTTTCTTGCAAAAATTGCAAACCTTCATAGAATTTTTCCTATACAGAACTACGAACTCTTATCATGCAATTTTTTATGGACATAACTCCAAAATCTTCTGGTGCAATTTTTCTGGTAAAAATTGCAAACCTTCTCATACAATTTTTCTGGGGAAAATTGCAAATCGTTCAACAACACATAACTACCCAAGTCCCCTATATACCTAAGTGTTGGGAATAGTCCAAGTGTGAGTCAAAAAAAGTCCCACATTGGATAGAATAAACAAAGTTAAACACTATATAAGAATAAAGACCCATAACAACATGTACATTGCCTTAAGGTTTTGGTGTCAAAGTGGTGTCTAAGGTCTTATATGTGTAAGACTAATGTCATATAACCATATAGAACCATAATCTCTCAATGACTATAACCATGACCATAACCATAACATATGAAACATAACCCAACAATGGTATCAGAGTCGATGGTTCGGAGTGAGGGGAGATGTTGGGAATAGTCCAAGTGTGAGTCAAGAAAAGTCCCACATTGGACAGAATAAACAAAATTAAACACTATATAAGAATAAAGACCCATAACAACATTGCCTTAAGGTTTTGGTGTCAAAGTGGTGTCTAAGGTCTTATATGTGTAAGACTAATGTCATATAACCATGTAGAACCACAATCTCTCAATGACTATAACCCATATATAATCATATATGAAAAAACATAACCCATCACTAAGAGACATATTGAATTGTGGTGAAAACACCAAAAACAACTCCTTATGTTACAACATTTTTCTGCTGCTTTTTTTTTATATTACTCAATGCGAGACTTTGGTGTATACCTACTTGAAAAGTAACAAAAAATTATGAGAGAATTTATTGTGGAAGTTGATGAGGTGATAAAAGACAATTTCTTCTTCTTTAGAAAGCTGAAAGAAGAAAGAAAAAAATTAAAGAGAAAATGAACAGTGGAAGTGAACTTGAAAAGAAGGTTCACAAAATAAAAAATAATCATATGGAGAGAGTGAGTCTCTTGTGCCAACACGATTTTGAAGAATAATTTGATACCTTGTTAAAGTTTAGAAATAAGGATGGAAATGTATGTTTATGATACAATAGTGTCTTATTTATAAAAAACCAATACAATACACAAATAAAAAATATTAATATTCTCTAGGAATAAATATAGGACGGGAATAAATAAAAATATTCTTAATAAGACAATGAAGATATTATATTTTATCATTATATATTCGTACCTCCAACAACTAATTCCATAATAATAATTATAAGGTTAAATTATGTCTTTTGTCTCTATTTTTGTAGGAAAATCTCAAATAGATCTCTTTATTTTTTGTGTCTTGATTTGGTTTCTATTTTGAGAAATTTGATGAAATCATCTCCTTCACGTTCCCACGTTAGTATTGTATTAGTAATGTTAAAGATGTGTCACGTGTCACTTCATGTTTTTTTTTAAATAAAAAATTTGTCACGTGTCAAGTTAGCATCGTGTCACGTGATAGTGGTAGTGTGATGTGGCAGTGGTAGTGCCACGTACCATTGTCACACCAAGTGTCATTGTCTTAGTATCAATTTGGTCTTTATATTTGGTATTTTTATTTAATTTAGTCCTTTTTTTTGAAAAAAAATTCACTACAAGAACAGTCTTAAATAGACTTATTTTAGCAACAAAAAATATGTTAGAAACCAATTTCTTAATTAAAGACTAGTTTAGAAACCAAGTCTTTTGATAGTCAAAACCTAAGTGATTAATGCTAATGACCAATTTAGAAATGAATACATAATATAAATTATTTTAGTTACCAATTTATAGACCAATTATAATTTTTTGAAATTATTTTAGTTACCAATCATTCTTAGTTTATGAATTAGTAATCTAAATTGGTCCCTATAGTGATTAAGTATTCTTTGTCATTAAAATTGGTCATTATTCAATTATTTCCCTCTAGGAATCGAGCAACTTCATCCCTTTCTAAATTAAAACCAATTTTAATTTTTCCGTAAATGTTATATTTTAATTTTTATTAAAATTGTTTTTTTATATTAAATATTTTTAACAAAATTAAATTTATTTAAATTTATATTTTATATTAAATTTAATTTAAAATTTGTTTTAAAATTTATCTCTAATATAAACTACAATCAAATTTGTAATAATCTTAAATAAAAACATCTTAAAAGAATTGAAACGTAAGAGTTCCTAAAATAGTTCTTGAACTTTCACATCCTCGCTCCCAATTTAAATAAAATTTTCTGAAAAAATAAAAAGAAAAAACATTTGTTTTAACAAAAACTGAAAGTGACCTATTTTTATATATTTTCTCTATTTGAAATATACTTACGTTATTTTTATATACACATTTTTTACTTCCTTTATATTTTATCAAAGAATGTTAAAAATATGTTCTTTAAGAGTACGAAATACCGAGGAGAGAGTATCATATATGATGAATTGGATTTAGAGTTAAATATGTTTTTAGTCCTTTAATTTTTGGTAAATTTTGAAATTAGTCCATTTCGAAACTTTGAATTAATTTAGTCATTTATCTTTCGAAATACGTGAATTTAGTCCTTTTAATCAAATTTTGTTAGGTTTATTTGATGTTTCGTACGCATTTCAGAATTGTATTTGAGACTGATTGGGATAAGTTAGACGTCTAATAGGTCATTTCCAGATAGAATGAGGAGTCCAAATAAGCTCTCTTAGGTACGTGATTAACCTAATAGCAGGCAAAAGGGGCTAGGGAAGACCATTTGTCCTTCAATTAGCCTTAAGGCGATAGACCCCTTCTGAAAGGGACTTTATTTCCTATAGCTATAGTTTAGAATAGTACTCCCGCTTACTTATCTCTTTCTTCTTTTACTCCATAGGTAAGGTATCTTAATCACTCTATACTCATATCCCTTTCGCCCCCTGTCTTTCCTCGATGGGATAAGAGAGCCTTACGGTCGGGGGTTGTTTAACACATTTTTTATTTAATGTTAAGTCAAGTACTATTATAAAACATGTTTAATGTCAAATAAACCTAACAAAATTTGATTAAAAAATGACTAAATCCACGTATTTCGATAGATGAATGACTAAATTGGTCCAAAGTTTCAAAATGGACTAATTCTAAGATTCATTGAAAATTAAGGGACCAAAAACATATTTAACCCTTGGTTTTAAAACTTATATTTAATATTAAACTTTATCTATATTTTATTAGATCACATTTTAATATTATCTTTTTATTTGAATTTATATTTTAAATAATTACATATTTTTAAAATGTGCAAAATTCAATAATTTTTATATATATAATTAATTTTTAAAATAGTTGTTAAAGAAAATAACTTTTAAAAATGAAAGAGATTTTTAGAATATCGGTTAAAGATAAATTATTTATAAAATAAATAATTTTTAAAATAATAAATAAGGATAAAACTGAAAAAACGAGAAGTGGACATAAAAGAGGGAATCTTTTTATATATTGTTAGAGTTTAGAATTTGTTAAAAAATAATAATTTTATAAATTCAAATGTAAAATTTTAAAAAATTATAAGAATTTAAACCAAATAAATTTAAAATTTTAAAACGATTTTAAATAAAGTTTAATTTAAAATAAATTTAATCTTCCTAAAAATATTTAATGAAAATATAAATTTTCATAAAAATATTAGTATAAGATTTATATAAAAATCAAATTTGGCCTTAATTTAAAGAAGGATAAAATTATTCAATTTTAAAAAAATTGAATTTTAATTGAATCAAAATAACAAAATTAGAATTCAAATTGGAAATAAGATAATGACACAGCATGTGATAGTGACACAGAACTCTCTCAACTCACATTGTCATTGCCACATGAAATGAAACTAACTTAACACTTAACAAATTTTTATTTTAAAAAGATAAAATATTTTAAAAAAATATCTTAAGATCACGAATTTATATATAACCCATCTTTAACAACTCATATGACTTGATAACATAAAATCTCCAAAATAAAAATCAAATTTTGACACATAAAAAGTAAACTTATTTAAAACTTTCCTACAAAATAAGAACAAAAAATATGATTTAATCTAATAATAATAGTCTAGGGTATAAAGAAAAATATACTTTATATATTTTGGTAATTATTCTTTATTATAATAATTATATAACAATTTAAATTATATTTATTGTTTTTATTATCATTAGTATATTTAATATAAGTATAATTTTTATAAATCACGTTAAATTAACTTTTAATATATACTTTTTCTAGAAGTTTTTAAAGTGATTTAGACACGGTTCAAAATATTGTCAGCAAGGAGGAGTCCCATCTATTCCCCAACTTTCAGAATAAATACGGAATATAATTATATAATTAGCATAAAATTTTGTCCATTAATGAATGTATTTACTTTCTAATAATTTAGATGATAATTAAAGACAAGATTTATTATTATTTTTTATCTACCAGCTATATTTTGTTTAGTTTAACTGTTATTTTATATAAATGGTTGATTTTTATTGATTATGTAATAAAATGCAATTTTTTAATTATTATTATTAAATAAATTCACTATAACAATTTTTTCTTTTAAAAATTAAAACTAAATAGTTAGATGATACCAAGAAATTCATTTATTTTTTGTATGGAATTTATAATATATTTGAATTAGTATGTTCTACTGATATGTTAATTAATTACATTTTTTCTACAAATTTTATTATTATTTAAATTAATATTAACATTAGTTATATTATTATTATTATTATTATTATTGATTATTGATATTATTATTATTAGTAATAATATTAGTATTATTATTAGCATTGATATTGCTAATAATAATAATAATAATAATAATATTTTTATTATTATTATTATTATTATTATTAACTAATCATTCCTATATCACAAATATATGAACAAATGAACAAGACCAATAAGAGAAACTAAGACATTTTATTTAATATAATATTTAATTATGTCTAATAAAAAATTTTAGTCATATAACTACACATTACTAATAAATTATTATGTCAATATTATAATTTAGTACCAATAAATTCATATTTAAATGTTATTTTTTTAATCTTAGTATTTATCATCTAAAGAATAGGAATATCTTTGATTTATCGTATGTCAAAATCCTTTAGTAGTTTTTTTCTAACTGTTTGTTTGTTTATCTTATGTCTATGTATGCATATATTTCTATTTATAAATTTTAAGATTAATCTCACGTTTTTATTTTTACGAGATCATTCATATTGTATAATGTGCATACCATCTACTTTTTGTTAAAATCAAATATGTCTAATACTCTTAACCACAAAGGGATCTGAATTGATTAATGAGTTTTTCACTTACTTAATGTGAATCTTGAAGGAGTCTTTAAGGTTTAAAACTCAATTAATCAATTTTGCAGTTCTACTGGACTGTTTAAATCAATCAAGAAAGATTATGAAAGAGAAGAAAGAAGCAAGACACACAATTTATACTGGTTCGATTCAAAAAGAATCTACATCTAGTCTTCTCCTAAGTAACACATTTAGGAGGATTCCACTAAACAGAAAGGTTCCAAGAATTACAAGCACACCTATGTAATTCTAACCCCCAAAACTCAAGAACTTGATTCAACAATCAAGAACTCCCCCTAGGAGCAATGCATCCACACAATTGCACCTAGGTCCACACTTCAAACATTGAAGCTACTGTAATCAAAAATACAGAAAACAAAACAAGAAACGAATACACCTAAGCTATGCAGATTTGACTTGATGCTCCTTGAATCAAGCAAGATCCATCATGGTAGAATCAACCATTAATTCTTCTTTGATCTGTACTTGAGTTATCTTGCAGAATCTTCTGAAACTTTGTGTCTCTCAGATGGCTCTATCTCAGATGAAAACTGCGTGATCTTTCTGATTTTTTCCACTCCCAAAACAGATTCCAAAACAGCTTTTTATACAAAGGTTTTTGTTGTCACTAATTTGATTAGCAATTTACCTAATCGATTATCGTGAGTATATTTTCACGTACTTTGTACCATACTCATAGCTAATCCATTAGTTAAAAAACTAATCATATGCAGAATTACACAACATGCCTGAAATACATCTGATAATGGAAAAACTGTTAGCCTAATGCATAACCTAACTGGACCAAATCTATGTTCTATTCTAAATTAGTAGACATCATCAAAATCAGTCTTCATTCATAGGTGAAGTAGCTCCCCCTACCAACACTTTTATTTTGTACAAACATCTTACTTTTATTGTGTACAAAATCACGTGTCAATTACTTACATATTTTATTTTCTCGACCATATTATTATTTGAATTAACATTATTGTCCGGTAATAATATTTGTCATAATACTATCATTGATATTACTATTATTCTTAGTAATAATGTTATTATTATTATTATTATTATTATTATTATTATTATTATTATTAGCATTTACATTATTATTATTGATGAGTAACAATTCATTCCTATGTCATAAATTCACAAACAACACGACAAAAGACCACCTAAAATATTTCATTTAATATAATATTTAATTTTAATATCTAATTTGAATTTTTAATCATATATCTACACATCACTCATTACTTATTTTTTTAATTTTAATATTTGTCATGTAAAAAAAATATTTAATTTCTTATGTCCTTATCTTTATATATATATATATATATATATATATATATATATATATATATATATATATATATATATATATATTTATATATATGTATATATTTATATATATTTTTTTTTATATATTTATATATATATATATATATATATATATATATATATATATATATATATATATATATATATATATATATGTCTATATTTGTATATACTTCTATTTACAAATTTTAACATTAATTCATGTTATTTTCATTTTGTACATGATCATTCATATATCACAACATGTCTACACTTTACTTTTATTTTGTAAATACATTTTACTTTTATTTTCTACATCATATTTCAATAACTTGCATATTTTCTATGTAATCATATTATTATTTAAAATAATATTAACATTAGTATTAGTAATATTAGTATTAATATGTGTGCTTAATTATTATCTACAACAACTTATATAGATTTTATGTAATTAAAACTATTTTTAATTATTTACTTATGTCATATCAAAGCATGATCAATTACACATTATAATAAATTTAAAACATATTCGTGTTACACAGAATAAAAATGTCATATAAACTAATTAGATTATGATAAAAAATATTGTTATTTTATTGAAAAATATATTGTTATTATAAACAAATACAACCACGTACTTTTGATTGCATGATGATAATAAATCAATTATCCTTACTAATTTATACACGTTAAACTGACCGAAGAAAATATATAACGAGCCGTGCATACCCACATATATAAGACTGGTTTAATCTAATAATAATAGTCTAGTTCCAACAACTACATAAGAAAAATATACTTTATATATTTTGGTAATTATTCTTTATTATAATAATTATATAACAATTTAAATTATATTTATTGTTTTTATTACCATTAGTATATTTAATATAAATATAATTTTTATAAATCACGTTAAATTAACTTTTAATATATACTTTTTCTATAAGTTCTTAAAGTACGGTTGAAAATATTGTCAGCGAGGAGTCCCATCTATTCCCCAACTTTCAGAATAAATACGCAATATAAGTTGAGACAAAAAATTGCAATGGTCTTTTCAGTACAATAATAACGTTTATACAAGAATGGCTACACTCATTCACTGCGCAATAATTATTAATCTGTTGCGTATCTAACTTCCACCAACTAATGTTACCCTTGCCGGGTAAAGTCTAGTGTAGAGTCACCTTTGCCGGATGATAAAGTTGTCAAGATGGATTATCCTGTAGTTAGACTCGTCACGAGTTTACTATTCACTAAGTTAATCTAATTTAATTCATTTAATAGTAAAACAAAAAAATTTAAATTTGGTTCGATTTATCGTGAGGAGTTGGTGCGTTAAACGTGTTTATTTATTAGTTCATTTAATTTAAAAATATACAACTTTATTTTGTTTCATCTAAAAAAATTAAATATTATAATTTTATTAAAATTTAAATAAATTTCAATATAATCTAAATACAATTCAAAAGAATGTTAAACTTCAAATACAAATCAAAAATCACAAAAATACAAATTATCAATGAATTAGTTAAAAAATAAGCCTAATCCGACCCAAATATAAAGTCTAACATAAAAAAAAAAATTGTATGACCCTTTACTTGCAAGTTGACGAGACAACTCGGCTTACCACAGGTTTAATCCAGGTGAGCCGGGTTCTTGTAAGCTGGGTCAAAAATTATTCCGTACTGAAATTTGTAAAAAAATTCCAACCAAACTTGGCTTGAACCCGTGGTAGACTAAATTGGCTGGTAGGTTCAAATCCATTTTGACAGCTCAATCACTAGGTCCCATATTTATTTGATGTGAAATACTCCCTCATTTAAGATAATTATAATTTATTTTACTTTTTTTTTGGTCGGCAAAAATATGTATACTTATATAATAGAGTACTTGGGGTACTCTAACCCTTATACACAGATACTTACAAGATTACCAAAATACATAAAATGTAAATGAAAGACCTTAAAGTTTGTATTTAAACAATAAGTCTACAAAACTACCCCCAAACTATAGTATATAATTAGACAACCTACCAAGAGGAGAATACAACACATTGAACAACTAAGATACTAGAGCAGAACATAAATCCTCTAGTAAAAGCTCACTTCACAAAATTTGCCTCCCCACACATGCCTATATTGCTTCCATGAAAGGTATCCATATGCAATTCTTCCTTAGTAGAAACTGAACACTACACCTGCAACAAAAATAAAACACTCTAGACCACAAAGTATAGGTGATAAAACATAGATATCCCTTTACAAATACCATATTATTCTTCCTAACTCATGAATACTATATTCCTCTCCCATGCTACACCTTTTAATGTAAAGCCTCCCTATGGTAAAAACCCCTTAAGACTAAGTACATACCTACTTCTGAAGATTCCTACAACCTAGGTGTGTGATGGGTGCCTACCTATTAATCTTAAGCAATGTAAGGGACAAAAGCACCAATCAAAAAAAGAAAAGGTTACATTTGCATTTTTATGTTTCAACCATGCCCATACTTCTCTTGGGCCATACTGAAGATTTCATTTGGATCTAGTAATTTGTTCCTAAAAACTACATGATTCCTATGATTCTAGAGATTCCACACTATAGCAATCCACACCCCCTCCATCTATTGCACATGTTCCAAACTTTGGTAGCAACTCTGTAGGTAATGAATAAATGACTTAGGCTCTCTTCATGCTCACCACACATAGCACAATTATCATTGTTTAGGTTGACCCCTCTAAGTCTTAAATTAACCTTTGTGGGTATTCCATTTAGAATAACCCGCCACATAAAAAACTTCGCAGAGGGGATAATATAACGTCCTAGCCGGAAATTACTTATTAAAATAAAACAAAATAAAATCCAACAAAACAACCTCATTTATTATCAACAATTTCCCAAAATGCGGGAAAATTTAAAATTTCAAACATCGCTTCAATAGAAATTAAGAACTACATTGTTTAGACATTACAAATCCAAAACGTACAAATCGAAACGTTACAAAAGAAGTTCCATTATAAAAATTAAATAAATTGTCGCATAGTGATCCCCTCACTCCGTCTCTACGCGTCTGCATGCTCACCTGCATCAACATCTGCTCCCATGTAACAAGTTACATGATCATCGCCAAACACACACAAATAGGGTGAGCTCAATAAAATAAACCAAACAAATAACATAATGAGTACATTATCAATATTATAACCCAGGTTAGTATTTTTTTCCCTTTTTCCTTAGTTCTTCACTTCCAACACTTGCATTAGACGTCTATCATTTCTATACCCTTTAGGTGAGATCAATGATCAATCTTTGCTACACGAGTGTCTACTCGCCCCTCCGACTACAGACCACCACCTAGTAGTCCACACGTGGGAATAACTTTGCCATGACATCTCACCGCGACACCAAGTGGAGTTCCCCAAAACGAACCTAAGTTCGTAGTCATTCCCAGACTACCAAAACTCTATCAGATGTACTGAAGAGGGCAATCATCTGAAATCTCACCGTACGAGCCACAACTCGCACACTCCACTGGACTTCCTAAACCACCAGGCTATAACCTAGAGTGGCCACATGTTACCCCAATACAAGATGCACTCGTAACCGGGCCTCCAGCCAAAGCATTGCATCATAACCATCACCCAAAGCAGTGTAGAAACCTTTTCCCACGCACCATCACTGCACCAAAACCGCTTGGCGCGCATCTCACGCAGCTAGGCGAAATCTGGTTCCAAACTGCCTAGCGGGCATCTCACACCGCTAGGCGCCAAGTGCCATCCAGGAGTGTTGTTGCACCGTCACCGCCTAGCGGACCCCAAGCCTGCCGCCAGGTGCCACACACCCTTCAAAGACTTTGCTGCACCTCTTCTGCCTGGCGGAACCAACACTGCCGCCAGGTGCCTCACTCGTACAGGGACCACTGCCACTATTTTAGGTTGATATCGCCTGGCGGCTCGCCCTCGTCGCCAGGCGCCACACCAGTAGTGCAATTGCTACTAGTTTTTGACCATTATAAAAGATCCCAAAAGATCCAAATCATGCAACACATAAACTATAGCAAAACATGTTTTTTTTTTCAATCACAAATCTATAATTAGATTACATCACATCCAATCAAACATGCAATCACATTAATCATCCTCAGTCATACAAACTCTCAGTCTTTTGATCATACAATTTAATGTTTATATAACTCATGCCACTGTAGTTTTACCAAACATAACACCAATATTTTATAACAAAACCACCTTCACAATAACAATTGTTTAGGAGAAAGGTACCATACATGCAACATCACTTATATCAGTCCTACCTTTATTTGACAAATTAACCTATAGTCATGATCTTCCAATAGTTTTCAGTGCATATCATCATTCAATCTCTATTTAATTTAACACTTATATCTCAACTAACACCTTTTCATACCTTCCCATTCCATACTTGTGATGGAGTTTCCTTCCACCCCTACTGCCCTACCAATCCCAACTTGCCCTCAAATGATCTCGCATGATACCCATTACATAAAATCACCACTAGAACTCAAAATATTCCACAGCGGTGCCCATTGTATACAATTCTACATGCTCGTACATGAACACATATATGTGCTTTGCATATAATAACACCAATTTCATTAACAATGTACTAATCATGTACTTATATCATGCACAATTGTTTTCAATCCCCAACATAAACCCTAGCCCCAATTTCATATAAGAATTCATGCATTCAACATAACCATAATACCCACAGTCAACTATACTCATCAAAATTCGCATTCAAGCATATGGACATCACTACGACATCACATGTAACCCAAAAATATCTAAAACAACCCAAAACTGCGCAACCTAGTTCGTGTCGCCTGGCGAATCATTCTCTGCTGTCAGACGGTTCATGGAGAAAACCCAGAAAACTGGGTCTGGAGCTTGTGTTGCCTGGCAGGTTAAGCATGACCGCCAGGCGGTTTCTGGATTTCTAGAAACTTGAGCAACGCGGATGAATTTGAAACTTGGCATTCCCACATACTCACGCATATCACGAATTCATGCAATTAAGATTAAAACATCCAATAAGAACTCTCCTAACCTGGATTCCTTGCTTAATTTGGTAAATTCTCTATTTACTCCTTGATCGCCAATAGCCTTCGTTGCTCTTCTTCCAATTCCACTCTTCCTATCACACCCAATCTCCTCAGAACACCTACCAATGGCCGACTCCCTAGCCCCTTCTCTCTCCTTATTTGGTCTCTCTTCCCTGGCTAGGGTTTGTGTGACTCTTCATGTTCATGCCAAAGTAAGTTTTAACAAAATTAAAATTATTTTATTCAAGCCAAGGTTTGAACCCATCACCACACAATTGCAATTTAAATGCACAATCAATTCAACCAAGTCATCTTTCATGCCAATATTTATGCATATAAAACTATCTACGTACTCATCACGCCCCAAACACATCATCAGAAAATAATAAAATTAAATATCACACAATTGGCATACATAGGACACAAACCCAAGTCCTCTCACACAATTAAGTACTCTCAACCATTTGAGCTAGTACTTTTCCACGTCATGAAGGTTAGCATTTAATGGCATAAAGGCTTCTTCTACCCGCATTTAGTAAATAATTATTTATTTAATTATTTAAATTTAGTGGGTCTTACAGATAACCTTTACTCTCCAAAGGTAATCGAAGCAGTGTTGTTGATCCGCTTCACTTGCTTCTTGTAACTTTTGATATGCTGATTTAACTGTATAAACCTTATCTTCACCATCATTCCACATCCAACAATCCTTTCTTTCCCTAGCAAGAGTTATCTTATGAATGTCTTCTAAGAACATTTCAATTTGAGGTCTCTCCCATTCAAACCATTCTCTTCTCCAAGCCAAATTCCATTCCCATTTGTCGTTGTCCTATTTCCCACATTCACTTATTGTTTATTCTTTCTTATTAGAGTTGGCATATAACCTAGGATAAGATTCTTTAAGTGATCTATCCTCTACCCATATGTCTTCCCAAAATAAAATCCTAGTTCCAGATCCCACTTTCCAATACACACTCTTGTCAAACCAAGTTTTATCATCACTAGAACCACAAATCTTTCTTAAATCTTTCCACCATTTAGATTCTCTTTGATCACTCTTTCTATCATCCAGGCTTTTCCAAGACCCATACTTAGATTCTAATATATCTTTCCATAGCCCCTTTTCCTCTATACCTAATCTCCATTTCCACTTAGCTAAGAGTGCTTCATTGAACAATTTTATATTTTTTATACCAAGACCTCCCTCCCTCTTTGATTTGCATAGGGTTGTCCACTTTACCCAAGCTATTTTCCTCCCTTCTGCCCCCCAACCCCAAAGGAATTTTCTTTGTATTTTCGTTATCTCCTCACTAATTGAGACCGACATTTTAAATAGTGACATGTAGTATAGTGGTACAAATGTCAAAACTGATTTGAGTAAACATACTCTCCCTACAAAGGACAAGAACCTTCCTTTCCATCGATTTAATTTATTCTTTATTTTGTTCACTATAGGTTGCCAAAATGGTTTCCTTCTAGGATTTCCCCCTACACATATACCTAGGTATTTAAAAGGAACATTTATTAATCCACAGTTCAAGATAAAGACACTTCTTTTAAGTTCATCGTCTCCAACCCCTACGCCTCCTAACTTGCCCTTGTGGAAATTTATCCTAAGCCTTGATGCAAGTTCAAAAAATCTCAGGATACTTTTAATGACCCCAACGTTATTAAGGCTTGGCTTGCAAAAGAACAGAGTGTCATCTGCAAACTGCAGCATATTAACTTTAGTCTCATTTCTTCCTACACTTATTCCTTCAAGCATATTCTTAATATTGGCTTGTCTAACTAAGCCCGACAAACCTTATGCAACTAATAGAAATAAGAAAGGCGCTAATGGGTCCATTTGCTTTAGTGCTTTGGTTGGATTGAATTCTTGAGTTGGACTACCGTTTACAAGAATCGATATTGTGGATGATTTCAGACAGGCCTTTACCCAGCTTATCCATTTAGTTCTAAAACCCAGTCTACCCAACATGTAGTAGAAGAAGTCCCACCTAACTGAATCATATGCCTTTTCAAAATCCAACTTTACTATCAAGCATTGCATCCTATTATTACGTACTTCCTCAATTACCTCATTAGCCACAATAACACTATCCAATAGACCTCTATCCTTGATGAAGGTAGATCGCTTATAATCAATTATGGCCGGTAAAACAAGTTTAAGTCTATTAGATTAGATTTTGGCTATTATCTTATAAATGCATCCAACCAAGGAAATAGGTCTATATTCATGCAATCTGATAGGATTTTCAGTTTTAGGTATCAAGGTTATGAAAGACGCATTACACCCCTTTGAAATAGGTCTATATTCATGCAATTCTATGTGTATCCATTCTATATCTACATCTCCCCATATTGCATAACACCTCTCGTTATTAAATGATTGTTCTTTTGTTTCTTGTAGGCATACCATTCCTATCCCTTCTTTATATATAATCTCTTTAAGTACCGAGGTTTGATCGTTCCCCCCAAGCCTCTTACGTTTAGACTAAGGATATTCATTTTGGGTTTCTTACCCCATCTCCTTGATCTCTCTATTTTTTGTTCTCCACATATCGAGCCTCCAACTCTTCCAACTTATCTAGTATGACTTGTTTTTCCCCAGTAAATGTAACACCTATACTTTTACCAATCTCCCAAAGCTTACTAGCCTCTATTTTACCGTTATTTAACCAGAAAAGCCTATTACAGTTATGAAATGCAGAATCAGAAATAGAATTACTAAGAGTATATAAAGCTGACCTGATTTGTTTTCTTCGTTCAACCTTTGTGCCCTTCATTAGCGGTTTGGTTTGGTCAACCTTATCTTTTCCACTTGTTTCGCCTAACCAGAACTCCCTTCGTTTCTGAAAGGAATTTGGGTCCACCATAGACTCATTGATAAGGGTCATTGGATTTGTGGCTACAACATCGATAGCTTAAGGATCATCGTTTACATCGAAGATAACATCATTGTGGATTTCTTGGATGGCATGGTGGTGTGGTTCCGTTGCTTCATCATTGGTAGGACAAGGATTGACATTCGCATCGGAGATACCCTCATCGTTGATTGCCTTAGGATGGATATTTGTTGCCGCTGCATGATTTGGGGTAGTGCGGTTATGAGCATGCTTTATCCCTATATCGTGATTTTGTTGCAGACCGAGGGGACATTTCTTTCAAAAGCAGGACCCCATGTGATGGCATTATCCAAAGATTTTTGTTATCTTTACCTTAAGTTTTTTATAATTTTACATCATTTAAAAATTAAGATTTAAGATAATATATATATATATATATATATATATATATATATATATATATTTTTTTTTTTCTAACATATCTGTTAAAAATAAATTGTAATAGAGTTTTGAATTTCAAAATAAAAGATATTTCTAATATAGTATTCTAACCCTATTATATGAACAAATTTGAGATCGAAATATTGGGACCGTATATGTTAAAAAGAAGAAATAAATTACCGTACTTTTGTTTTTGATGGGGAGAAAAAAAATTATTTTGAAGTTGATATCTCGTATTCTTTAAATTTATGAGAGGTTTTATCTAATATATATCATAATTTAACGCTATTTTAGATTAAAGATAAAAAAATAATTTAAATACATATTTATTTTTTAATACTTTGATGATTTTTAAGGATAAAAATATGATAAAACTCTAAATTTCATAATAAACGATACATCAAATGTAAATATTATCTTAATAATATTATCTAAACAAACTTGAAATAGAAAAATTTTCGATTGAGAAAATAGAAAGTTGTTTCGAAGATAAACTCTTGTTTCCTTTGAGCTTATAAGAGATGTTGTCTAATATCAAGTACTTTCACTCCATTTAAGAGTAAAGATAAAAGAATAACTTAAATACATTTTTCTTTTTTAATACTTTGATGCATATTTATTAAGAAAAAAAACTGTAATAAAATTCTAAATTTTATAATAAACAATATTTTAAATGTAGTTATTAATCTTAACAATATTATCTTAATAAACTTGAAATAGAAAAAATAAATGATTCTGGTTTTGCATTCAATTTATTTTAATATAATTAATTATCCTTTTTATTGTGCTAATTTACTTATTTAAATTTTAAATTAAATCTTAAATGAGGAGTTGTACTAGTTTCTTACCAACCTTTGCTTGAAATTCAATTAAACTACATATCTTAAATTTCAATTAAGATGGTATGCAGGTTTACATGGAATAAAAAGAAAATACAAATTTTGTGTTTCTTTCCTTCATTTGAAACATGCAAAAAGAAGGAAATATTTAGAATTAGACCCACTTTTTAAAACTATTAGACAGATTTTGCAACACTTCAGGTAGCATAATGATTGGTCAATTTATAACAAAAAGTCCTGCATAACATTATATTTGGGTAGAATTTCACAACTGTTAAGGTATTATTTAATTTTATTTCAAATTGTTGCATTCTTTAAATGATTTGTTTAGAAGAGACGACTTAAGTTTAATGAATTTTATTGTTCTTGAATAAAGTATTTTAATTACTGAAATATTAAAAAAATTATTTAAATATCAAATAAATCTTAAAATTAAAAAATATCAACATTGATATTTTTTTTGTAGTCCATAATCTATTTTGTGAAAGTTCTTAAATGATGTTTCATTTTCTATTTGCAAAACTTTTTTCAATTTGTATTAAACGTGGTCTAAATCGAAAGGTAAAGTCATGCTAGTCGTTAGGTGTGGTAATGTGGATTTGTTCCGACGGGCCAATTCACAGGCTCACAAAAAAATGTGGGGTGAGCTGAGATATTGAATCCACCGGCTTGCAAAAGTCAACAGTCTGCGTGGGCTAGCTCGCGGCCCGTATAAAAATAATAAAAAAAAACTTGTACTTGTGTACATTAGTTACTTTCCTTCTGGACTTTTTCATGAACGTTCCAAATTTTTGTATGAGTGGAAAAAACAAGTATTATATATTTTTTAATGTGTTAAAATTTGAAGAATACATCGTGCATGTCAAAGTACGAATAAGAATATGATGAAAATGTTGAATTATCAATTTATCATCCAAATCCCCAAAGTCTTTGCTTAATTTTGTGAACTTGTTAAAGTTTTCCAATTTGTTAAACATTTAAAGTTTTATCATAAGAAGTTTTTTTAAAAAAAGAGCGAGTTGGCCCAGGGGCCCGCACTTATATGAGGTGGGCTAGACTTTTTAGCCCGCGTTAAAAATGCGGAACAGGCCAAACCAGCCCACATTTTGCGGGCCAAGTGCAGGTTCGGCCAGCCCGCATTGCCATCCCTACTAGTTGTAACCAAAAAATTGATTCTAATAGATCCAGATTGAAGAATCAAGTTGAGTCAGCTATTTCCTGAACTGAATTATACATTCCTAATCTATCTTTCGACTAAATTGTCCAAATTGACAATGTGCCATGGAGAAGCAAGCATTGTTGGCCTCAGTAAATCTTAAACCCTAACCAATCAAGAACTAACAAAGAAGCACAAGGTGCATTTCAGTTTTAAGATTATTGATGTAAGTCTTTTACACAGAATATCATTTTATTCTTATTACTTTTTTCTATTTAATGCATAAATGAACTGTGACATAAGTATTATATATATATATATATATATATATATATATATATATATATATATATAGGAATTCTAGCTAAGTTGTATGGTTGTAACAAAAATCAGCTTTTTTATATATTTAAGTTATCTATGAAAAGTTCGTAGGTAAGTTACTTACGAAAATTTTTGTAGGTAAGTTACTTATGAAAATTTGTGTAGGTAAGTTATCTAGAAAATATTTTGTAGATAAAGTTACCTACCAGTTAATTACCTACAAAATATGCTCCGTAGGTAATTATTAGATATTATCAAATTACTTACAAAAAGTTTCCATTACTTATGAATTTTGGGCGTAGATAATAACCATATTTCTTGTAGCGTGAGTCGAGTTGGCCTAGACGAATATCAAATTGAGTCAGCTTTGTCCGAAGGTCGAATCGAGTCGACCCCAAACAAAGGTTAAGTCGACTTGGTTAGGTCCAAAGGTCGAGCCGACTCAATTCGAGGCAAAGGGTGAGACAAGTCGACATGGGTTGAAGTCCTTCAACTTTCAACACCTAAAAATCGAAACTCTTGCTCAATGCATGCACTAATACATGCATAAGTGAAGCAATTATCCTTAGAATTATTTTCATTCAGACAAAAAATCAACAAGGAAATTTTTATAGATCATAAGCATCATAATTCCAAATTTCAAAACCTAAAATAGAGCACATTCAACACTGCTCCTTGACTATTTTCTAGGTCCTTACTTCTAAAAAAAAAATATTCCAGCCTAAAAAATTCACATATCAAGAAAAAGGTGAGGATAAAACTTTCCTGTGTCCTCTTCTAATTCATAAGTGGAATCACCTATCTTAACATCCCACGAAACCCACACCGGACTAATATCCTTTCCTCTTAGCTTTTTGGTTTGATAATGTAACTTCCCTAGTGGAAATTAGTTAATTAAAATAAATAAATAAGAAATGAAGATCAAACGACAAAATTTATTATTTCCAAACACGGGAAAATTTAAATCATTATTCAATGCGCCAAAATTCGATTAAAGCTAAAGCAATAATCTTATTACAATTTCCAAAATCCGACAAAACAGAAGAAAACATAATTTATTTCCTAGCTCAAGTCCCAAAGCTAGCCCTTTCTCCGTCTCTATGCATCGCCAACATCACATGTAATATCATCTGTTCCCGTGTAACGAATCACACGATCATCGCCAAAAACAAACAGAAAGGGTGAGCACATAATGAAATAACACATACCTTAAAAGATCAATTACCCAACTAATTTAGTCTAGTTAGTTCTTGGCCAAGACCTTAATACTCCAAGGCTTGTCAACCTTCAAATCACACAAATAGTTAGTCTTGGATTCAGGATTTATGATGCTCACACGAACCTGTCCGCTCATGGTCCTGCCTCTACGAACCTCCCCGCTCGTAGTCCTGTTGTACGAACCTCCCCACTCGTAGTCCTGCTCTATGGACCTGCTCGCTTGTAGTCCAACACACGTGATCCACCAGCTACGTACCTCTCGAATGCAGCATCCCTCAAGTGTGAGCACGGAACATACGAACCTACTTGCTCGTATCCCCACACGAGAGTAACTAGATATGAACCTCCCCGCTCATATCATCACGTGTTCACCACCACCCATGAACCTACCCACTCATGGCACAGTATCTCCTGATCCAAGTCTGCATCAATGCGTATGAACAACACACGCAAGCCCATACCTGCAACACTATCGCCTGGCGTAGCCTAAGCACCGTCAGACGAAATGAACGTGTAGACCGCCTGGCGGGACACCCTCGCCGCCAGTCACCAGGCCTCTCAAAAACCCACTGTTGCAGGGTCTATCACCTGGCGGAGCACACCTTGCCGCCAGGCGCAACCTGTTGCAGAAAGTACCTCTAGTAGCCAATCGCCTAACAGCCACATCTGTGCTGCCAGGTGCTATACCAATAGCGAAACTCCAATGGTGTTAGCACCCAAAGCATACATTCCTGCACTCTCCAAAATACCTCCTAAGGTATTATCACACTCTCGTTCCCCAGTGTCGAACCCTTGGCAACCTCTCACCCTCTTATAAATCAAGTACTTAAAATTCCAATTGGAAATTCCTCGATTTAATGACTCTAACTCACCAAGTGTTCCTTCATTGTATAATGCTCAATAAATTATATGTAGATCACCATCAAGTCCAGTGCCTCATATAAACATTCTTCATACGCTATCAATTTTTGCATTTTAATTCATTAAAACTTAAGCACAAAATTCTCATCCCTCCAATTTTCATTTCACGAACCAGACCCCAAAACCACGATATCATGTGTTGCCCACTACCATGCTGCAAATTCCAGCTATATCCTAGCGGCAGATCATGTGCCGTCAGGCGGCGTATCAGATTTTGGGAGAATTCCCCTTTTCTTCCTTGCGCGAGTCCCCTTCGCTCCTCCGTCATCTCGTCTCGCCATACACTAATCCGAATTAATACGCATTCCCAGAAATACACATGCATGAATAATGCCAAACTTAAATAACTCTTTAGACACTGGAATCAATTTCCTAATTGTCCTCTTTCAACCCTTCTCATAATCCCATGATCACCCATGCACCCTTGGTCCAAAGTTTCACGATACACTCAATCCCATTCAGATTAAAGCATAAATCATCACACACAACGTACATAAACAAGTTTCCAGAAATCATGATGACTTCTACGCCAAACAAAAAAAAAATAGAACAGCTTCGCGTTGCCTGGCATAAATTCATTGTCCGCCAGGCGATTCATGACACTACCCAGTAACTGGGTCACTATTGACGCGTCGCTTAGCAGCATCATCATGCCCGCCAGGCAGTTTCTAGGCAAAAAGCCAGAAACTTACGAAAAACGACGTGAAATTGGGTAAACTCTCATGCAAGTATACATGACAAAGCACATTCATTCATACACAAGTCAAAACACAATGAACAACTCCCCTTACATTTAAAGTATGTGATGAGTGCGTATTTTTGCCCTCATTTAATGTTTAATTTTGAGTTTTTAATTGAATTTGTGTGCTTAAAGATTGATTTAATTGAGATTTCCTATAATTGGGTTTATTGAGCATGAGATACAAAAACATGTTAAAAATAACTTTTTAGTTGCATAAATGTTCTTTGGATATTTTGAGGTGTTTTAGTGTAGTTGTAGCTAAGTTGAGCTCATGGAGGTGTGAAAATAAATTGCTTAAAGCTTCATGACAACTTTTAAAGATAAATCCAAGAATAAGAAATTATCAAAATCACAAAAATCCAAGCCAAGCATTGCATGAAGACGGCAATAAAAGCTTGAAAAAGTGAAGAAGTTTAGCTAGACCAAGAAGAGAGCAACAAAAAATTGGACCTTGCAGTTTTCTTTATCTTTATGATAGAAGATAATTTGGAAAAAATATACCTTTAGATATTTTATTTGATATATTTAAATAATTATGTTATTTAATTATATCATAAAATATTAAAAGATAATAACTACCAAATCTTTTTAAATATGACAAGATCTTCTTAAATCTTTTTAGATCCATAACAAACAAATATATCTTGAAGATATTGGATTATTTAGAAGATAATTTAAGGACATTGCAAAGGGTTGATTTGGAAAATTAATACAAATATTATTGGTGATAATTTATCATATATCTTTAATTAATTAATTAATTTAATTATATTAGATATTGATATTATCAACCAACTATATTTGTCAAATATTCTTTATCTCTCAAAATATTTTTAAATATTTATCTTTATTTTAAAAGAGATTTGAGAGATTTTAGCAACAGAAAAGCCCGTCCAAGTGCTATATAAAGAGACCAAGGGAAAGCAGAAAAGAAAAGCTCGGAACTTCGGAGTTTTGGAACCCTTAGGGGGGCCTAATTTCATTTCCTTTTTTTCTCTATTCTTCTTTCTATTTTTATTTTACTTTTGCATTTTATGGATTGCTAAACTTCTTGGGTTGATTCTATTGTAATTTCATTATGGATTCTGAGGTTAGAATGAAATAATTTCTTTGTTCTTTTTATTATTGTTGAGGTTTTCATTCATCTATGTCTTTTATCTTTTATCCATGAGCTCAACTTACCTGCAACTGCACTAACACACCTCAAAATATCCAAAGAACATTTATGCAACTAAAAAGCTATTTTTAATATGTTTTTATATCTCATGCTCAATAAATCCAATTATAGGAAATCTCAATTAAATCAATCTTTAAGCATACAAATTCAATTAAATATCCAGAATTAAACATTAAATGAGGGCAAAAATATGCACTCATCAATATGATTATCATGTTTCCATATTTTCCCAAAACCCATCATGATCATGCAACACTCGGTCGTAGTGATATCATCAATAGTGGCCTTTTTCACACACTTATAACATCATAAATTTGAGCTAACATATATAGGTTCATATATTCAGCATGGCTTAGCAAGCACTACTAAAATAATACTCATCAATCACACATCTATATATTATATATCTACATTCACCAATTAAGGCCATACCAGCACTTAAACATAATTAATCATCCATTAATAATCATACTATTAGGGAATTAAAACCACCAATCGTGAGTCATGTATATCTATATCTGCAAACATCCAATACCAATCTCCACCATTCAAAGTGAATAATAACATGTTATGAATCGCCTGTCAAAATTTCACATAAATCGGACGGTTAACGAATCGGGAACGCAATTTTATGAAAATTATGCAAACTAGAAAAATTTGTGGCGCCTAGCGCCCAGAAATGAAGAGCTTGGCGCCTGGCGGTATAAAACTTGCACCCGGCGGTTCCTGGTGGGCGAAAAGTACGAAAAATAGCATTTTTGTACAGTGTTCGCGTCGGCTTGTAGAGTCACCCTTGTCGCCAGGCGGTTCATCACAAAAACCCAAAATTGGGTTAACTCTCATGCATTGTCTGACGGTATATTTGAAGCCGCCAAGCAATTTTTGGAGATTTTCCATGAACGCGGAAATGAAAGATCATGATTAAGCAGAGGCATCATATTTACACATTTCAATACGAAAATAATCAGAATACAGGCATACACGAAAAGGAACTCCCCTAACCTGGAAATCCTCGCTCAATTTGAATTATTGGAACCCTTCTTGCACCACCACCAATCCAATTCGTGCCTCCTCTCAAATGTACTTGGTGTCCTGAACTTTCACTCAAAAACCTCCTTCATAACTCTCTTTCTCAATGCCAATTTCGTTTGCCTTTTGCTCCTTCATGTTTTCTCTCTTTCCTCTCCAAAAACTCACCTTAACTAGACCATTAACTAAGCCTTAATGCTTGTTAATCATAGGAAAACGAAATTGGCATTCAAGGACCATTATTTGCTGCCTTCCTAGCCCCCTAGGTTGCTCTTCTTGCTACTAGGGTTTCTCTGTCCTTTCATATTCATGCCAAAAGAAAAATTGGCAAAAAGAAAGTTTAATTTGGTTCCACCAAGGTTTGAACCTATAAACCATGCCAATGTCAATTTCATGCACAACCATTCAATCAATTCATATTTCATGATAATTCCTATAATTTTAGGATTACATTATCACTACTCATGTTCAAACATAACATTAGAATAATACACTTATTAAAATAGCATATATAGGACTCAAACCCAAGTCCTTTTAACATAAGAAAGCACTCTCAACCATTTGAGCTAGTATTTTTCCACATCATAAAAAACTACATTAAATGCCATAAAGGCTCCCACGACCAACATTTATTAAATAATTATTTAATTATTTAAATTTCTCGGATCTTACAGATAATGTTCTGTTCTTATTTTTTAGCTTTAATCGAGAGATGTTCCCAAAATTGAGCCTCATTAGCTTCTAACACATGAGAAGGATTAATTCTATAATCTTTGATCTTCAAAAAGATGAAGAGATGGCTCAAATATCTAGAGAGAAGGTAGACGATGGTTTTAGAAAAAAGTTATAGAGAAATAGTGATTTTTATAAAATGAAACTTAACTAATAAAAATTCTATTTATAGTCTTGATCTTTTATTAATAAATAATTAAGAATCATCTTTTAATCAACATTATTCCTTGACTATTTTTTTAGGTCCTTAAGAAAATGTTTTAATTGATGAAAATAATTTAAATGAAAATGTTGAAAAGGAAATTTGATAAAATGAAATAAAATATGATTCTCTTTAACCGTAAAAAGTGCCAAAGTACAACAAGAATCGAATCCCACTCAACTATAATTGATTCTCTTGTAAAATATACATAATCGATTCTCTTAGCCAATAATCTATTCTTTGTAAATATAGAATCTCTGCATGCACAATGTAAAGCAACAGGGCAATTCGGTCTTTTCATTTCATGCCACTTGTCTTTCCTTCAACTTCTTCGAAGGTACACGAGGAACCAATTCATTCCTTCTTTTCATTTTCACGATTTTGTGTCAAATTAGTGGATGCAAATGAGTGTCGATCCTCAAATTTCACCGTGTGAAAAGTACTCACTCAGATAAAAGAATACACTTAGGTCTCTTTATTTCAAAGAGGGGATTTTGAGGAGTAAAAAGGGATGGAAATGAGGGGAAAAAGAGTGACAAGTAGGTTGTTTAAATTAAGGGAAAAAGATTGAAAAGAGAATTAAATTGAAGGAAAAGATTGTCAAAGTTTTCTTAAAAGTTTGTGAACAATTTGATAAAATTAAATGAATAATGATTTATTTATTTCCACAACCCTGTTTTGTTAAATAATTATTTTTGTATGATTTGCAAGCTCCAGTGAATAATAACTATGAATCATCAATGCATCTATAAAAGTAAAATAAGAAAAAAAGAAAATCGTCATAAAATTAAATTAAAATCATTATTATTTATATTATTATTATTTTATGAAATAATTTTCTATTTTTAATTTTAATTTTTTAATATTTTTATTCTTATTTTTATAATTATTATTTATGATTTTAATATTATTCGTATATATTATTATTATTATTATTTTATAAATTTATTTTGATTATCATGTGTTTTACTAAATTTTTTATTATTAATAGTATTAATTTACTATTATTATCATTTATTTATATCATTATCATTTGTTATTTAAAATATTATTATTATTTTTATTATTATTATTATTAGTTATACTAATGAAAAATATACAATATTCTTTTTTTATTATACCAATTAAAAAATATGTTTTACTATAATTATTAAAAATAAAAACGAGATATGAAACAATTATATAATTTATAATTTATTTTGTATAATATATTATTGTAGATAGTTAATTAAATTTAAAAAAAAAAGGTTAAAATACCTTTTTGGTCCCAATTTTCGTTAAGTTTTTTTAAACAAGTCCTAATTTTGGTTTTGTGTTCAAATAGGTCCCAATTTCCATCAATTTTGTTCAATTGGGTCCTTTTTTGCTAATACCGTTTAAATCATTAACGGCCATGAACAGTGACTGCCACGTGTCACTTCGTGGTTTTTTTGAATTTTTTTTATTTTTATTTTTATTTATTTTTATTTTTTTTAATTTTTTTTTAAATTTTGTTAATTTTTTTTAAATGTACACGTGTCAACCTAGGAGTGTGCCACGTGTCACTTTGTGGTTTTTTTGAATTTTTTTGAATTTTTAAAAAAAATTAAAATTTTTTTAATTTTTTTTTAAATGTCCACGTATCAACCCAGTAGTGTACCACGTGTCAAAGTCAATGTTCTAAATTCAATCTGGTCCTTATATTTGTTATTTTTGTTCAATTAGGTCCCAATTTTTGTTAACATTAACCAATTTGGTCCCTCTCCAAATTAAAACCAAATTTAATTTTTATATTAAAATTCATATTTTTTATTAAATATCTTTATTTAATATATTAAAATTCATATCATTATAACTTTGATATAAAAATTAAATTTGGTCACATCTTCTATAGGGACCAAATTGGTTAATCTTAACAAAAATTAGGATCTAATTGAACAAAAATAACAAATATAGGAACCAAATTGAATATAGAATATTAACTTTGACACGTGGCACACTACTAGATTGACACCTGGACATTTAAAAAATAATTCAAAAAAATTCAAAAAAAATTCAAAAAAAATAAAATAAAAAATTCAAAAAAACCACAAAGTGACACGTGGCACACTCTTGGGTTGACACATGTACATTTAAAAAAAATTTAAAAAATTTTTTTAAAAAAAATTAAAAATTAAAAATAAAAATAAAAAAATTCAAAAAACCCACGAAATGACACGTGGCAGTCACTGCTCATGGCCGTTAATGATTTAAACGGTGTTAAAAAAAAAGGACCCAATTGAACATAATTGATGAAAATTGGGACCTATTTGAACACAAAACCAAAATTAGGACTTATTTGAAAAAACTTGACGAAAATTGGGACCAAAAAGGTATTTTAACAAAAAAAAATTATAAAATGTAGAAAATAAAATAATAAATTAATTTCTATTAATAATAATAATAAAATTAAAAATAAAATATATACACCAAAATTAATTTTAAAACAGTTAAAAAGTCAATCTAGTGGATAAATTTATTATTTGTAATTTTGTTATTATTATTTATTATTTAAAATTTTATTATTATTATTATTATTATTTATATAATTTTATTATTATTATTATATTATATTATAGTAATCGTGAGACCTCTTAAAAATTAAGTCTTCTTTTCTTTTTTTTACGTAGAAGGGAAAGATTTATAGACTTTCTATTAAGAAAACCCAACACATGGTCTTTCTTCTTCTCTAAAGACCGTTTCTTTTCAAGAAATTTCTCTTTCCTTCTCTCTTTGATATCTTCCTCATACCTTGTTCATTCTTCGATCATAGTCTATCGTTGGAATCACTACGAAGAGCTATACAAATCTCATCAGTCAAAATCAAGAGTAGAGTAAGTCCTCTTCTTCCCTATTTATAAGAACTCAAACTATGTTTTCCTTTTTATTGTTTTTTTTTTCTAAGTTGCATGTGGTTCATCTTTGCTCCCATGAACACCTTGCTTGTTGGTGAATCCAACCAAGTCCCCAAATTATTTATTTGATCTTTTTGTGATGTGTAGTTAGGTTTTCTGTGGATGGAAGTTGGGGAACAATGTTGAGGAGTTTAAGAGTAGCTCTTGAGGTGAGGAAAGCTAATCTTAGCTTATTTTCATTTTTTATTCTATTAGAGTTGATCTTGCTTTTGAGTTGATGAATTTTGGGGTTTATCTTATGTGGTTGTAGTTATCTCAATTGTATATTGTGATTTATTGGTTGCAATTGGTATGTTGGTCTTTGTGTAAATTGGTGAATTGGAGTGAATGATCCTTAATGCATGATTTTGTATGTAGTAGAATTGGAATCGGCATGTGCTATGAAAATTAGGATGATGCATATGGTATGATCAAAATTGGTAATTGAAGAGTTAATTGGAACAGAGGTTTAAGGCATGATTGGTATGTGGTCTTGAATGTTGAGAGATATAGTATGCGGAGTGATATGTGGAATGCTTGCATGAGAGTATTAAACTTTGACGACTTTGGGCATAAATATGAATCTACATATGGTGTGAGCAATGTAGTGTATAAGAATTGGAATGAGATGTGGATTTGGGAATATTTGATACTTGATTGAATTCGTGGGTTGATTCTCTAAATCTTACTTATTTGGCATTTGGAATTGTATGAAATGTTTTAGAATGGTTTTGTTTGGTTGAGTATTGTCAAAACTACAAAAGTTTTGGGTGTTTGTGTTAAGTAGATTTGTTGGGCGAGTAAACAACTTGTTGAGTGAGTACCAAAATTAATTTTGGCAAAGAGGTTTTCTCACTAGGTGAGAAATCCTCCTATTGGACGATTGGGACCCTCGCTTCATTGACTCTCGGATCGAGTCAAAATTTTGATAATAGGTCCGAGACATATGATTCTTCGTTTTGAATGTTGTGATCTTTGAATTTAGGTCTATAGTTAGAAAAGTATGTCTCTTATGATTGTTCTTTTTTATGTCTCTTATGATTGTTCTTTTTTAAGTTTCTCTTTTGTGAAGAAATTTTCTATTTGATGTGTTGATGGGTTGTTTTGCAATTATTTGTGGTTTTTGTTAGATCTTGAAATACAAAAAATACTTGTGAGAATGAAGGTTTTGTGGATATGTGATTTGATGAGGAGGTTATGCATGTGGTGGATTTGAATGATTCAAGGGGGTGTTATCAAGTTTGAGGAATGTTATATATGGATTGAATGTTGTGTTGAATTGTATGGTCATATAATTCCCAAGGAGGAATGGTATGACATGTAAGTCTAGTCTTATGCATTTAGTAGGGACACTCTTTCGAATTTATCCTTATACTCTACTAGACTTTCGGACTCAAATAGAGGAAGGAGTTTAGGTGGTGAAGATGAAGGTTACTATAGCTAGTCATGGAGTCGTCGACTCTATTTCTTTTAGGCTATAAGTGAACTCACTTTTTCATGAGAGAGGGGGACCATGTATCATTACTGTAATTGTAACACTAAGGATTTCATTTTACATGATGTAACATCCTGTCTGGATATTACTGATTTTAAGTAAAAATTGTAACACCCCCGGATCCTCTTGGGCTTACCAGGCATCCCACCTGCCACCCTCAAACCGGTTGTGTTAGGTCTGCAGCCCAATACACCCCAACCCATCACCCTTCTCCGTCCATTCATACTGGGTGGGTTGTTGCCAGTGGGAATCGAACCCCCAACCTGACCTTTAACACCTCTGGCACACCAGCAGATGCTACCAGTTGTGCTGCAGCGCAACTGGTAGCA
>Ga0214544_1000401_pt1 | contig 77018 bp, 40 predicted proteins | sample CNSS3metaG_FD_160074 | JGI IMG/M metagenome (GOLD analysis project Ga0214544, IMG submission 160074) | Root nodule microbial communities from cowpea collected in UCLA plant growth center, Los Angeles, California, USA - CNSS3 | ecosystem: Host-associated > Plants > Roots > Nodule | place: USA...
CTCCTAATATTGAATATTTCATAATATTATGTTTTCTTTACCGTAATTTTTTTTCTTTTATAAAAATTAATATTGAAGTAGTTAGAACACGGGTATGGGTATGGGTACGAGATTATACCCGTTACCCAGTGGGGATGGGGATGAGAAAAAAGTTTGATACCCGTTGGGTTTGGGTATGGGATGGGGATGAATTTTTTATGCGGGGATGGGTATGGGATAGCGAAACCCGTCCCCGCCCCGCCCCGTTGCCATCCCTACTCTTGAATCCCATAATATGTATTCAGCATCAAGAATTGATGATAAAGCAATTATATATGTATTTGCTTTTATTATTTTTCTCTCAAATAATATATTCTGAATAAAAAAATGTTTTGGTACCAGTTTATTTGATAAAAAATTGATGATAAACCAATTATATATGTATTCTTTTTATTATTATTCTCTCAAATAAGATATTATGAAAAAGAAAATTCGGTACCAGTTTATTTGTTATTTTTAATAAAACCAGTTTTATTTATATATAAACTAACGTATTTATAAAATAAGGAAAACAAAAATTATCAATTAATAAATTGAGAAAGATAATGTGTAAAAAAAGGTTACATTAAAAATTGCATGAAGAAAAGAAACAAATAAAATAAAAATTGTATGAAAAAAAAATACGCCCACCGTGGGGCTCGAACCCACGACCACAAGGTTAAGAGCCTTGCGCTCTACCAACTGAGCTAGACGGGCAACTTGTTATAAATATGAACTCACGACCACAGATTGAAGAACCTTGCGCTCTACCAACGGTTAACTTGTTACAAAACTGAACATAAAATTCCTACACTCTGTATTGTTCTACACAATCCATTTTTTTCTGATTGCTGGTGCTGCCTAATGGCAATAGGCGGAACAGTTGCCGGTATATACACGCTTTCTCCACCACTCTCTTCCTTCATCCCCACGCGCCTGTTCTCACGCTCTCATTTCGCTGCAAAGCTTCGATGTCCTCCTTCCATTCGACTTCGAGCTTCTTCTACTGCCGTCATCGACACCGAAACCAATCCAACGGTAACGCTTCTTCTCCCTCCGATTGAATTTCCTTTTGATGCACATATTAATTTTCGTCAAAAACTTGCATGAGGAACGTAATTTTTGTGTTTAGGAATCCGTCGTAGTTGAAAAGGAAGTGAGCAATAGCAGCAACCCGTTGGCTTGTCCTGTGTGTTATGATTCCTTGACATGGACTGGTGGTTCTGGTTTGTCCGTGTGAGTTAATTTAATAATCAATTATTTGCTTCCGCTATATGTGTGAATTTGGTCGCTTCTGCTCTTTTGTATTCGTTGTGATAATTTTTTTGATGCAGAGATACAATCAGCGGGTCTAGTTTTCGATGTGGCACATGTCAGAAAAAATATGTTGGTAACCAAACGCACATTGATCTCACCGCAACAGGTGGAGCTAAGAGCTACGGTGAAACGATGCCTGCTTCCACAGAGCTTTTCAGGCATTCTAGTTCTCTGTCTTCTTTTTTTCATATGAAGTGTTTTTTTATTGTTCATGATCAATGTAGTTGTATTTGATGATCTTAGAGAATGGTTTTGTTTGCCTTTAAGTTATATTCCTACTATCTGAAGATATATATCATATGCATATGAAGATTAGTTTGTTGATAATGGCACTCTGCGACTTAAGTTAACAGTATAGTTGTTTTGCTGTCTAAATGTTGTGGAATCGATTTGCCACTTACATGCATACTGATTGTTTGTTGAATCAGGGTGCCATTGATATCATTTCTCTATGAGAGGGGCTGGCGTCAAACCTTTTCTGTGTGGGGTGGTTTTCCAGGTCCTGAGAAAGAGGTTAACTAAATGTCCCAGTTCTCAATAACAATTCCTTCTTAATGAAACCATATTATTTATTTTATTTTGTTAGAAAATATGAAAAATATCAGATGATATCTTCTTAGATTATCTAAGATGATCTCTTAAAATTTATTCTTCTTTTATATTTTATTAATTTTTTTCTTATTTAATTAAGATAATTTTAATTGTATGTATATTTGATTAGAATTAGATTTATTGGAATTTATTTTGTAGGCATATCATATCATGTATATAAAAATATCCTATAATCATGAGTGTTCAATTTATATAAAATCAACTTTGTTGTCTAATTCATACACATGCTTCCATTTGTAAGTGGTATACACAAGGTTTAAACTTAATTATTTGTGAATGGAAGCTGCACATCCTTTTCTGTAATAAAAATAAGGATTATTTAGTTTGTAAACCTTGGGTCGTTTACTTGCTTCAATGAGGAAGCAAATATATTGAGCTAAGACATTGGGCCTAATGGAGGTGCCAACAATGATAATAATGCCTTCTGTCATGTTTGGTATTGTGTTCTTGAGAACATCAATGTTAACATCATCACTGGTTTTAATCTCCTTGGAAGAGGGTGCAAAGCCTCCGTAACTTGTACAGAACTCCACAAAAGCCTTGAACTATTCAAATCCATAATGCCATCTGATTAAATGCTTCTTTTAGGGACTCTTGCTCAAGGTACACAATGAAAGTTTTGCACCATCTTCTAAAGAGGAGACTAAAACCAGTCAGAAGGCATTCGCTTCCTCATGGAGGTGAGTAAGAAATCTGATGTTCACCAGCTACACAATCCTGATTTTTTTTTTATTAGATATGTTGCTTTTATTTGCAAATTATTAAGTCAATACCTTGCATTTACAGAATTATAAATAGTCGTTATTTCTCTTGCAGCGAGATGTTCTTTCAATAGTTCTAAATAGGTCATCCCACTAGCATGTTGCAGCTTTATATTTATAAGCTAAAAGTTTGAACATATCAAACTAGGCAGAAATAATTTATCCGGATTCAATTAGCTATCCATATTCATATTAGCCAATGTGCTCACTCTTAGCTCGTGGATGTCCAGAGAGCTATATCAATCAATTTGTTTTTGTTTACCTTTGGGTGATTGGTGGAAAGAATATTAATTTAGATATGGTGCTGCAAAATATAAGATAAAATTATATGAAATACTAATGAATCTGTCTTCTATTGTCTTATGTACTTTTATATTGGAATTATCTTGTTAATGTATGACTTCTTTATGCTTGTGTGTTCTTCAACAGTTAATCACGCCTTCTACTTAATTTGTCTGCAGTTTGAATTGATGAAGGGTTTCCTAAAACCAGTATTGGAAGGAAATATAGTTGATGCTAGTTGTGCAAGTGGATTGTTTTCAAGATTATTTGCAAAAAGTCAACTGTTTTCTTTTGTTGTTGCTCTAGACTACTCAGAAAACATGTTACAGCAATGTTATGAATTCATTCAGCAGGAAGAGAACTTCCCAAAAGAGTACTCTGTTTATATTTCTAAACATAGAAATTATTATATCTAACTTTTGATTTCATAGTTCTAAGAGAACTATTTAAGCCATCTTTTATTCATATTACAATTATATTTAGTTAATATTTATTTTTTTAGGAACTTAATCTTGGTTAGAGCAGACATATCTAGGCTTCCCTTTGTTTCTAATTCTGTTGACGCTGTGCATGCTGGCGCTGCTCTACACTGTTGGCCTTCACCATTGGCAGCTGTAAGTGAATAATTATTCTCTGATTGGATTTTGCAGAAAATGTTTCATTTGTTTCAAATACCTGTGACAGTGGCTTGAGAAAAATTATAAATTCTTTAGCCATGGTTTTTGAGATGTTTACAACGTTTTTATATTAATCTGTAGTAAATGGAATCCCTTAACGTGTATGTAGTGTTGTGTCAACAACTACAAAAACATGTTTCAAAATTTTAATCATGCTAGCAGATTTAAAATATAAGCAATTTTTTCAAGGGTTACCTTAATATTATGGATAAATTACTTCTGCCGATTTATCACACAGTAGTATGCCTAGTTTAGTCAGATGGTCATGCCTTGCATCACTCTGTGACTTCACTTTCTTTCTGTGTGATCTATTTTAACAGGTGGCTGAAATAAGTCGAGTTTTACGACCTGGAGGTGTATTTGTTGCAACCACCTACATACTTGATGGTCCTTTTTCTATTATCCCATTTCGAAGTACATTACGGCAGGTATTAATTTTGAATAATGTTTTTTATACAACATTTTTTTAGACGCTTACTAATTTTCTTATCTGTGCCTCCATTATATCAACCATTTTATTCCACACTTCTTTTTCTTCTCTTTTCTGTAAAACCAATTGCATAAATCTGTTCTATGATGATAATTTCTCTAAAATTTTTTAGCTTGAGTTTTTCTCTGTAAGTGTTGGCGGGCTCCGTCTGTATTGATAAAATCAGTAAGAGTAACCAGATTTACTTTGCTTAATTGTTTTTGTTGTTTTTTTTTCCTTAATTTGAATCTGCTAGCTTCAATTCAGTTTCTCAATTATAAGAAGTCGGTGGTAATTTAGTTCCTTAATGATATGAGAAGATATCAATCTAGAGTATTACGATTGTGCGTGGAATAGTGATTTTTATTTCAGATTCCATGTCAGGGTTAAAATTTTCGTCGACTCAATCTTTTCAGGCACTAAAATGAATGTTTATTGTGTTAACTTTTACCATTTATTTTTATTTCTATAAGTTGAGTAGTGGAATATTTTTTTATCGTTTTAGAATATAAGGCAAGCATCTGGGAGCTACATCTTCCTCTCTGAACGTGAACTTGAAGATCTCTGCAGGACGTGCGGGCTGGTTGGGTTTAAATGCATTAGAAATGGGCTTTTTGTGATGATCTCTGCTAGAAAGCCCAGTTAAAAAAGTTTGAGTTTCGGGTGCTCTGTTTGCTGCCTTGAACACATTTTTGCTGAAGCCTACATATTCTTTCCATAGGCTAAGTTTTCAATCTTAAGCAGACAAAATGGTGCATGTTGATCTGATTAAATTTGTGGTTTGACTTGGTAATAAATTAGGCTTCATAATAATCAAACCATATTACACCAGATGGATTATCTGGTAAATAAAGCAAAAAGAAATATTTTTGCTGGATTAATCTCATATGTAGAGTAGGTTTACCAGTACTGTAAAAACTGTACGAATAAATTTTGGCCACCAAATTATTTTATCATAGGTTGCAGTTTTAAAATACAAAATTATAATTCAATATCATCTAAATAACTTTGTCAATAATTTTTCTTAAGGTGCCTGTAAAAAGTGAAATTTATTTAATTCTTTAGTGAAACGGAATTAGTTTTAATAAAATAAAACAATACTTAGGAGATGGAAATAAACATTCACAGAACTCCAGAGTCAATAGTCAAAAAGTAAAAGGTGTAGAACGTTTTCTAGACTGTGACGAAGTGTTTGTAAAAGATCAGTATTGAAAAAAAAAATTAAAAGTTCTCAATGTTTATAGGAAAAAACAATAAAATAAATTAATGTTTGAATAAACTTTGTTTTGAAGGAATGATTATTTATTGCCACGTGTTTTTTTCGGGCTTGTGGGCCTATCCGCGTGGTCCGCCTCACTTTCTCATCTCTACAAATTATAAAGTTTACAAAAATTATCATCTATTACATATACGACAATAAATACAAAAAATAGTAAAGATAAATTATCTATCAACGTGACTAAACATTGTTAGCCACAATACACTTATTCTTCATATTTAGGAGAAAATATAGTATTTAGTTACGAAAAGGAAATTTTGTATTTTTGTTGAAAGTTTTGAATAAGTTGTCGAGTTGGTGGAATCTGTAATTGTTGAAGTTGAATATTTAAATGAACTTTTGGTTTTATATTGATATGACTTGAATTCGTAATACAGAAAGTTTGATTTTATGTATAGTATTTTTTGATAACTTGAAGAGTTCAATTGGAATTTGAATGCATAAAGGTGAATTGAAGAAAATTTAGAAGTGGTATGAGGACAAGAAATATTTTAAATTGCTGCCAGAAAACAATTGTATTTGATCTAATTGTATTTGATATAAGTGGAAAATATATAGGTATGGGATTTGCTATATGATTAAAGTACTTAAATTTAACAATTTGATAATGTTTTATGGTGTGATTGATCTGAATATATCGTTTAGGAAAGTTAATATTAAGTTAAATAAAATTTCAATAATAATCATTGGTGCAAAGTTTCTTGGTTTAAGCATCTGGTCACTCAGGTGATGAATATGTTGTTCAAACGATAATTAACATATGAAATGTCACACCAATTATCGTTTTTGTAAGGAGTGCGAATGAGAGATGAAAATCAATATATTTTCTTCAGGAGTATTACTAAGTGCTCTCAATCTTGAAAATTTTATAAATATTTCAAATTTTATAGAAATAAAGAAAAAAAAAATCTTATGTAGCAATCAAAATCAAAATTCACTGGTTTTACACATCTAAAAATATTTTTTTTAAAAGTTATAAATGTTTTTCCTATGACTTTTTAATAATGAAATAAATTACTAAACGGCGAATGTTAAGGACTTTCGTTTAAATCCTCTTTTGGTTGATAGACTTTAACTTGTATTTATGTAATTGAAGTGGTTTGGTCCAACATCTGTCTTCGTATTGCATTATCAATTAATGACAGACTTAGCATGTGACAAGGAGCCACAGAAATGGTTGATAATTACTTAGGGGAAAGTTTAGGAAAGAATTAACATATCAAGTTTTTTTTTATAATATTATTTTAAATATAATTATTAATTAAGTTTATCAATTAACACTCATAAATTTCATAGACACTATTTATTTGTTAGTGTAATTAATTTATAATTTTTTAATACATTTCAACTATAAATAAAAATTATATTAATCTCTATAAATAAATTAATTACTTCCAAAATACCGTAAAAACATAAAATTATGATATTTTATTAAGATATTTAAATTATCTTTAATAATATTAAAGAGTGTCTCTACTAATAAATACCAAAAACTTAGATAATAAATATAAAATATTCACATAGGAATAATCTCCTAACACTAAGTTAAATAAGAGGAATAATGAAAAAAAATAATAATATACTAAATGATCTAATATAGAGGTCTTCATATTTTTTGGTATTTTCTGGTTAGAACCCATTTTGATATCCACAATGAAACAGGGTAAAATTGGTGTTGCGTCACACTTATTATTTTTGCTTATTAATTTTTTTAATATATGGATGACATTCTTTTATGAATGAGGACAACGAGGAAGACAATGTTACAAGATGGATGAAATTAAGTAAATTCGATGATTCAAAAGGTTATCATTAAGATGGACAAACTCTTATTGAGTATGTGAAGTTTTTGAAAGGAAGACTTATCAATTAGAGTTGCTTAGTGGATGAGTCATCTAAATTTTTTTTAACATGAAATATTTTCAATTTCCATTTCTATTAGTGTGTTTTTTTCCGAAGGATTTCTGATGAGGCATAATAAGGTTGCAAATAAAGGTGTATTTTGAAGTTGAAAGTCGACAATGGTAATTGTATAGTCACACATTTAATCATTGATCGAAGTAGAAAAAATTCAAAATCGACAAGAAACGATCATAATAGCCTGATCACAATATTAATCACTGATCGAAGTAAATGAAATTCATAATCAACAAGAGATAATCATAATCATTTGGTCATGATCTTAGTTGTTGATCAATGTAGTTGAAATCATCAATAGACAGTCATGATCTTCCAATCAGTCTTAATTGTTTAAAGAGGTAGTTGAAAATCGATAAGAGACAATCATAATTGCTCAATCACAATCTTTATTATTAACCGAAGTAGCTGAAAATCGACAAGAAACGATTATAATCATTCAATCATGATCTTATTTGTTAATTGAAGTAATTGAAAATCGATAAGAAACGATTATAATCATTCAATCATGATCTTATTCATTAATTGAAGTAATTGAAAATCGATAAGAAGCGATCATAATCAGATGATCACGATTTTAATTGTTGAGTGAAAATAGATGAAAATTGACAAGAGACTATCAAATTGTCTCATCATAATATTAATTATTGATCAAAGTAGAAAGAGGTGGTTAAAATCAACAAGAGACAATCTTATTTCAAAGAATTTAAATTGATTTTACAATTATGAAAAAAAAAGTTATTAAGTGCCAATAAACTATTAGAAAATTTGAATATTTTTTTTGCATACGTCTATACTAAATTAAATGAGCATTGATCCCAAAGTAAAAACAAAAGAGTAATTGTTAGAGTTAGAGACGTTTTCAACTTGCATACTTGATCGTATGGGAAATCATGTTTGAAGTACACAGATTGTTAAAAGTTTGTCTTAAACCCTAAACATATATATTACCTTAAAGTAAAATTTGGAAAAAAGCTTGATGTCCTCTCCTAGGTTCAAAAGTTATTTTATCTTCTTGTCTGTCTCCACATAATCCGTACTTTATTCACCTCTTATTAATTTATATTTAATGAGTAATTATGATATTTTCATCAAGATATTTATATTACTTTTTCTCTATTAATAAATACAATGAATCTAAATAATAAATATAAAATATTTATATAAAAATAATCCATAAACATTAGATTAAATAAGAGGATAATAAAGAAAAAATATAACACATTAAATATTCTATTTTATTTTAGATGTCCCAATATTTATTAATTAGAATAAATTTACAATCAATACTGAGTGTTGGTCGATTAACATTTGTTTCGATACATTACCCTTCTTTTAGGCCGGCCACTTTTATATGGTTATAGAACGCTTTTGAATTTTATTGATCTAAGTAGATCACAAGGAAATTTCTTTCCCGAACTAGGTTCTTTTACTCTTCAAGCACAATTATCATCATCTTTTTCTGATCTTTCATGTTGTTTGATGTAAGAATCCAATTTTTTTAAGAATTAATACTTAATAATTGTTTTCTTGTTTTTCAGATTTGTATATTTATTTATAATAAATAACTTTATTAAAAATTTATATTTTTTTATAAACTCATGTCAATATAAATTTAAAAAATATATTTAATTTAATATTTATAAATTAATCAAGAATAAAAGATTTGAAGAGTAATTATAATAAATAAGATAATTTAAATATTTTTTAATTATGGTAATAGAAAAATGATCATAATAAAATATTGTAATTATTGTTATTTTGTGTAAAATTAATTTTGATAAATGTATATTAATTTGGTTAAAATAATTTATGTTATTTTTTTTAGATAATAAGTTAGAAAAATAAAATAAAATAATATTATGATTGTAGTGAAAATATTTGAAAATAAATTTAATGTGAAGTTAAAAGTTAGTAATATGAATGTAAAATATTTATGTTTATTTTCCGATCCTCTCTCTCATATATATATATATATATATATATATATATATATATATATATATATATATATATATATATATATGTTTATGGGAGATATAAGACAAATTACATTTCTTATGACTTCAGTTTACTGTTTTAGTTTAATTATGATAATAATGTAAAAATATAATTTTTAAAATTATGTTTACAAAAATAATTAATACTGAAATTTTTTTAAATTGTTATAAAAAATTTAAAAAGTAATTATTAATTTTAAATATTTTTATTAAATGTTTCTATAAATATTTTTGATTAAAATATGTTATTTTAATTTATTCATTTTAATATTTTTTCTAAAATAAATCTAACTCATCTAATTATAATTTAAATTATTTTTAAAATCAAGAACAATTTGACAATCTTGTTTTTATTTTCATTAAACTTAATTTTTAATCCATCACATCCTTAAATCATTCACAAACTTTCATACAAACTTTACTTCTAAATCCACTTAAATCCCTTACATTGTGTTCTTTTGGGTGGATGTGTACTATTCACAAGGAATGGGAAGCGATGATTAGGAGTGAGTAGTGTGTTCTTTTGGAGGTGATACAAGGTGATGAAAGGAGATGATTAGGAGAATTCACTGAAAATTTAATCTCATGATCTAGGATGAGATTAGACGGTGACACATTTGGATTTACCAAATTACCCTTCATTACTTAATTTTTGCTACATGTGATTTAGTTGTTAAAATCAACACACATGATTTCAATTCACTTTTTTAATTACATGTTAACTATAATAATAATAATTTATTATGGTTATAATAAAAATTTATTACTTCTAAAATTACTATTAAAAAGAAAAATGTAGTTTCTATGTAAATAAATTATTTTTCATCTTATATATTAAATTTATTTTTCATACAAAATATATTGTATTATTCATTTCTTTATAAATAATTTTTTTATATTTTCAATCATTCAATACAATTTATAAAATAATTTTAAATTATTTATATGTAATTTTATATTACGTATAACAATAGAGACATTTTTTGTAATCTAGTTTTTTTTTTCTATTAAATTTTTTTTTAATATGTCATATCAGTCAATTCAGTTACAAACTCTTAAAAATTTCACTCTCTAATCCACTCTAAAATTACCTAAGGGTATGTTCACTTGGTAGAATAGATTTAAGAAAGTGTGAAGATGAATTTGTGTTGATTTGAGTGGATGAATATATGTGTTTTTTTTGAGTGAATTTAGAGGATGAAAAGAGTGGATTTGAAGATGAATTTTGTGAAAATTACTGAGTGATTTGATTGATATAATAGATTAAAAAAAGTTTTAATAGATAAAAATTTAAAAATTACTAAAATATCCTTGATGGTAAAAATAAAATAAAATGATAATTAGATGAATTAAAAATATTAAAATTTAACAATATAGTAATTAGCATTAATTATTATACATATTTATATATATTTATATTATTATTAATTAATTATAAAAATTATTATACATATTATTATATACAAATATATTATTAGTTACTACATATATTATTAATTATTATATATATATATACATAAATATATTATTAATTATTATTATATATATTATTATTTATTATTATATATAATAAATTAATAATAATAAATAATATAATAGTAAAAAATAAATAATAGTAATAATAATTAATAATAGTATATTATGATTAATAATTATATAAATATAGAAAAGGCATAAAAGTAAAGTGGGTTTAAATTTGTTTAAATCTTCATATATACGAGTGGATGGATTTTAATAACAGAGAACGCGCAAATTCATCTTTGCTTTTCTGCTTGAATCATTCAATGAGAACGTGCAAAACTTTTTACATCCATTTTCGTAATTCAGTGCCTTGTTATTATCTGTTCAAACGAACATAACCTAAATCTCTTAAAAGAAACAACACCAACTTCACCATTTAATCCTTCCGATCTTTCCCTCTCCTTTTCCCTCTAATCCTTCCGTTTACTTAAAATGAAGAACACAAACTTCACCCTCTAATATGTTCAAATTCATCTTCTTCATCTCCTTAAATCAATTTTTACAAGTGAACACACCCTAAAACTTTTAATTTTGAAAAAAAAAAGGTTAGTAATAAAGGTCTAGTAAACAAAGAATGAAGAATAAGATGAATTAAGAGAATTGATTTCAATTAAATTTGGCAAATGTTGATTTATATAGTTAAAATTTTATTTATTTATTTTAACTTATTGCACACAAAAAATATTAAATTAAATTATTTTAGCCAAATAAATATACATTTATCAAATATTAATTTTACAAAAAACAACCATAATAATTGCAATGTTTTATTATGATAATTTTTCAATTATCACAATTACAATAAATTTAAATTATCTTATTTATTATATTCATTCTTCAAATTTTTATTCTCAATTAATTTATAAATATTAAATTATCTTATTTATTATATTCAATTTTCAATTTTTTATTCTCAATTAATTTATAATTATTAAATTAAATATATTTATTAAATTTGTATTAAAAAAATATGAATTTTTAATAAAGTAATTTATCATAAATAAATATATAAATCTGTAAAACTATAAAAAGATGTTGCTAATAATTCGTTCATTCAAAAACATAATTTCATATATAATCTGCAAAATTAGAAGAAGTACGATGAGAATTTAATCTTTCGAAAAAAAATATTGTACTTGAACAGTGGAAGGGTCTTGAGGAAAAAATTTCATAAGTTCTACCCTGGTCAATAAAATTTAAAAGAGGTTTATAAGAATAATAAAGTTCCTTTTACCATCTCAAGGACATACACGTACTATACCAACACTACTAATCTTGTGTTCTTTTACACATATTTACTGTACATAGGAGTGTGAATGTGGGCCAGTCCAACATGTTTAGGTCAAGTCCACATAATGTAGGCTGGTTTGTCCCACATTTTAAATGTAGACTGAAATGTTTGGTCCGTCTCGCGTAACTGCAGACCTGCAGGTCAAGTCGTTTTATTTTTATTTTTTAATTTTTAAGATAAAACTTTCAATGTTCACAAAATTGGATAACTTTAAGAAATTCACAAAATTAAGCAAAGACTTTGGGAAAGTTTGATGATAAATTGATAATTTAACATTTTAATCATGTTCTTACTATGACATACACAATTTATTCTTTAAATTTTAGCACAGTAAAAAATACATAATACTTGTCTTTCTTAGTCATATAAGATTTATTTTGAAACGTTAATGGAAGAGTCTATAAAAAAAGTAACTGATATACTGTAAATTTTTATTATTTATTTATTCTTATTATTATTTTTGTTTATGCGGACTTGCAAATTCACTATCCTGGCCCGCCCCGCGTTATTTTTACAGGTCTGCGAGTTGGCCCGATGGGCCAAACTCATATTACCACCCCTAATTGTACAAATAAATTAAGAAGCAACGATTAGAGTGTAATAATCGTGTTCCTTTGCGTGCAAAGAGGAAGAGTTTGGAAGTGATGGATAACAAGATTGTTATGAAATCCCATCGCGCTATATGTGTGATGATTTGAGGGTGATCAATGATCATTTATTAAATTACCCTCATACGAATTAATATTTCATGCACAAGTATGTGCCGTGGTGTGTTGAGGAAAAAAGCACTGGGTCGATTCAACAATATTGTAGAAGGAGTGGAATCGTTATAGAGAGGATGAAATCGATTCCATATTCTTGTATAGTGTGGTTTGGAACGATTTCCTCCATCATGGATCGATTCCATGATTATGTAACATGGTTTGGAACGATTCCCTCCATCATGGATTTATTCCATGCTTCTATAATGTGGTTTGGAACGATTTTCTTGGTTTGGATCTGATTGCATGTAATTGCTTTTTTACTTCTTTTTTTATTTGTAGGAACGTGTAAATATTTAATTTATTTTCATACCAAATATATTGTATTATTTATTTATTTTTAAATAATATTTTTAAAAAAGTGTAATTGATTGAATAAAAATTGAAAAAATAATTCTAACTAATCTAAATATAATTTTATATTACTTTCAACATAAGGACAATCTAATAATCTTATTTTTATATTTATTAAATTTTTTTAATATATCACATTAGTCAAATTTTCACAAAGTTTCATAAAGTTCACTTTCAAAATCATCTCACAATCACCTTTAAATCCTTTAAAAAGAAAACAACAACTTTACCTTTAATCCACTGAATCACTTCCTATTCTTCTCCCTCAAATCAATGTTTAAAAAATAACACATCCCACAAATCTTTTCATTATAATGTATTAGTGTCGATCAGTTCACGCTACTATTCTGTTTCCCCCTTTTTATAATTAAAAATTTAGTATAGACGGGTAGAACAACACCGGTTATAAATTAACTAAAAAAAATCACTAATTCTATTAGGAAGATGTTAATTTTTAATTTGAATATAAAAGGAAAACTCTCCATGACCCAATTATGACGGACTGACTGACCACCTTCTCTGGTTCTACCAACTCAGTCATGTAAGTTAAATAGAACATTCTTTTCTATTTTGCAGTTAAAAAAGTGAAGGGTAATTGTTCTAATTAAAGATATTAATTAAGAAACCAGTGGACATTTACTCCATTATTTATAAATATTTTAAGATAAGATAAAACAAAGTAGAACTTATTTCTTTAAATGGATTTCATGTCTATTATCAAGATCCGAATATAAATTTTTAAAAATCACCCTCTGACTGAGACTGTTATTTCTAACGGATCAATAATGAAAAGAGAAAAAGAAAGACGAACACTCATTTGGACCACAGTGACGAAGAGAGTCTTACAGTGAATCACACTATTTGCAACCTGCTACCGCCGCAACAATAGCTTTCACACAAATGCTAACATGCAAATACATTTTTTAATACACTTTTTCATTAAAGTGTACGAAACTATAAATTATAAACAAATATGGAAGTCAAATTATTTTAAGGTTTTAATGAATTTTGCTCATTATTAATTATATATTGTTAATAATCGTACGTTAGAATATTTGTTAGTTTCTTTTATAAGTACCATTATCATTCTCATGACAGGTGCTTCGTATTGTTGCTCATTAAAAGACAAGGCAGAACTCAGTCCAACATCAATTTCTTTGTTTACAAACAAAGTAGGCTTTTTAAATTTTTATAAGCAATAAGTAGAAAATAGTTCAAGATGTATACGATAAGATTTTATAATATATCCATATCCCTTTATGTGAGTTCTTATTTTCTTTTATCAAAATTATTTTCTTTACGTTGTCTTCATTCATTTCATCTCGCTCGTACTAAGAAATATGTGAATGGATTCACGTTATACGATTTCAGCCTAGTAATATCAGACTTTGAATTTTTTTGAGTTTTGAATATGCAAATATGCAACCGTTCAATTTTGGCGAAAGAATTTCATGATACATAATAGTTTTATTCAATTTGAACATAATTGCCTCTAACAAACTTGGGATATGTAAAGATAATTTAAGGTCTTATACTTTTAAAATATTTAATTATAGTTTTTCCAGTGTATAGTTATTTCTTTCTTTCAATGCTGTTTTTTAAATTTAAAGTTTATGTTTAATCTTAATACTTTTTGTCCTTGTTTCTAAAGAAACTAAAATTTAATAAATCTTATAGCCACTAATAAATCCTAATTTGAATTTAATTTTGATGTTTTGATTTTGATATAAAAATGACGTGTCTTGATTCAATAAACTTTATTTTCATGATTCTTTTGTTATTATACTTTAATCTATTTAAATTGGTATTGATAGTAACGATGAATATTCTATTTATATTATCCTCTATTCTTTATTTTTAATTTGTTTAAAACTAAAAGTATTCATGTAATTTCCTAACATCTTATTAACATCATGCAAATGTTCGGAAGTTGAACTAAATCCAATCTATTTTTAATCTTTTATATATATATATATATATATATATATATATATATATATATATATATATATATATATATTCAAATTTGATGTTATGTTAAATACAAATATTTATAACATATACTTTATGCCTACACCACTTCAACTTAAAAAGTCATTTATCCTTACAATATACAATTTTCTCCAGTTGAAGTAACTTAGTTTGAAATTTAAACCAAATTTAGTCGTTTCTAATGAATGTGACCATATATAACAACAACTGAACTCTATATCACATGTATATTATAAATCAGACATTCTACGTTGGACTTTAGCACACCCTGTACTAGCTAGGGTTTTTCTATTTTTTATGATAAAATCTACTTGTTAAAAAAGAAATGATTAGCTATATATTTTTATGACATATCATACAGTAATTACTTCATATAATAGTTACCATTGGAAAGCATAAATAATTTCATATTATTATCTAAAATTTACTAAGCTGGACATTTTTTCCTCATCATTAATATTTTTAGTTATCAGTTCTCTTTGCAACCCCATTAAAAAATTATCATCACCATTATCATTATTATTCATAATAAGATTATCATTATGTATAATTACTTTCAGTATAGGGACATTATTAAATAATCGAATCTAATCATGCGACTACGATCATGTGGGCGAAACTAATATTCCTGTAATAATATTAGTTTTAGATCCCAACACTAAAGAAAAGATATATCACGAGCATCAAGTACAAATAACAGGAGTATGTATATATATATATATATATATATATATATATATATATATATATATATATAAATATAATACTCCTTATACTATGAAATAAAATTAATCTCACCCTATCTACCTATACTTTAAAAAATATAAAAAAATTAAAGCAAAAAAGAAAGAAAGAAAAAAAATGATAGCTGCAAATGCTAACCACCAACACTACAGCACTAGGATCAACATCATCATGATGACGCTCTTAATTCATTGCAGTGTATGAAATTCCACGCTGCAATGATTCACCTGTTGAGTATACTGTTTACTCTCACACACGCGAGATCCTATTGATCAGAAGAACAAATCCACGCTTCCACGGCACCTTCCCTAGGGGAATTACCATTCTCCAAGTTCTTCTCATGGTTCACGCTGCTAGAAGCAGAAACCGAGATGTTGAGCTTGCACCCACCATAGTTGTTCCCATCCAAGCACCTAAACGACTCTCTTCTCCCTCCTCCAACCATGCCTCCATCTCTACAATCACCGTCACCGCCACTCCTCAGAAGCATGCCCTCAGATACCACGTGTTCATGACCCTGTGCAACCACCAGATCATGCGCATCAAGCGCGGGCATGAATAGAGACTTTGCACCAAACCCTGCAGGGACAAGAGGTTGAAGAGAATAAGAGGGGTGGAATGCGGGAATAGGGTGATGTTGCATGATATTCTGTGGGGGCTGATAGGGTAACGACAGATCAGGAAGTAGATGGTAGTTGATGGAGTTATTAGTAGGAGAAAGATTGATGGTGGCGTTGTTGTGCAACGAGGTCCTTGAAGAAGCTGAAAGCAAAGGGTTCGAGCGGAGAGGGAGGCGGCGAGAGAAGGAAGGTGAAAAGGGCGGTGCTGGGATTCCGGTGAACTCTTGAACCATGGATCTGAAATTGGTGGTGTCGGTGGTGAGAACGGTGGTGGGTGCACGCCTTGAAGCTCTGCTTCGTTTCTTGGGGTTGCGTACGAGGTTGGTGGTTTGTGGCGGTGACGAGAGTTGTCTTGCACTAGTGTTGTCGTGGGCAAGGGGTTGAGGAGCCGAGAAGCATTGGTTTATTGGTGGTGTGGGTGATGAAGAAGATGGTAGGCTTTGAGGGAGAGTGCAATTGGATTGAGATCTTTGGCCAAGGGAGTCCATGTTTAAGAAGGAATTGTGGGGGTTTTGGTTTGGGTTGGATTGTGAGAGAGCATGGAGGTAGGTTGAGGAGAGATCAAACATTGAGGGGTGAGAAGGAACAAGGGATGGTTGGGGGTGGGAGATGGAACCAAAATGATTGAGGAAGGATGGATCAGCGTGTGATGAATCGTATTCTTCATCGCTGGAAGAGATGCTTCCACTGTTACCAGAATCCATAGGTTGAGCAAAAAAGAAAGACTGAAGAAGAAATGATTTGAAATAGTGAGCAGTGAATTACGTGTATGGTGATAAAGTTTCCACGAAATCCAATTGGGAAATCGGGGTTCTGAGAAAAGGAAAAGGAAAAAAGAAAGTATGCATATAGATGTTAATGATGATGCATAATATTAGGGTGGAGAGTGGGAGGAGAAGGAGCGTAAATTAGGAGGAGGAGTGGATTAGGGTTTGAGGGAAGGAAAAGAAGGAAATGAAAGAAGAAGAAAGGTTATTTAAGCTTTTTGAAGTGAGAAAAAGAGGGTTTGAGAAGATGAAGATGATGATGGATGAAGAGAGTGAAAGGGTGGGGTCGGCATTGGAGTAGAGATAAAAGAGATGCCGGTGGCTGGCCACAGGTCAAAGTCGATGTGAATGTGAGAGGGACAGTGAGAGAAAGAGAGGTGTAAAAAAGCCAAAACAATGTGGACATGTGGTGTGAAATGTTTGCAAGCTTTTACTTAACAAGATACCTCTTATTAATCCTCTTATTACTTGGAACCATTAATAAAATAAGTCATATATATCTAATCTTTGAAAATACTATCCTTACTTCAACTTATATTCATATCCAATATCAAATATTATCCCCGTGTAATTCTTAAATATTATATTTAAAAAAACATGTTGATGGAGTAAAAGAAAGTATTTATAATATTTTTTTTCCTATTTTGATGGCTAAAATAATGTGACATTTATTGTATACTAAAATAGTAGGCTAGTTGAGGTTAAGGGATTAGAGATGAAAAGATTAGGTAGCCCTCTCTAGTGAAGTCTGTGACTTTTTTCCAACACTTACATTTTTATCATAAATTCTGTTGCATCACTTGGAAAATATTGAATCTTTTCTCAATAGTTTTTTCATTTAAAAAAAATATTTATATATATATTACTGTTTACCCTAATTCTTAAGTAATGCAGGACACCTTTTTACCGGTTAAAATGTATTAAAAGTTTAAAATTACCGTGAGATGTATTTAACAAGGAGTAACACATAATTATGTGTTTTCGAATCCTTTTTATTGAACAGCTAACAATGTATTACAGAAATCATGTTGAGAAAATGAATACTTAAGATTTTGTATGAAATATAGTTTGTTTTTATACACTCTTAACCATCTAATTAGAAATTGTTGCATACTTTTAAATTATTTATTATAAAAGTAAAAAAAAAAATCATAAGTAAAATTCTAATTTTAGGAGCACGTAGCAATTGATGTGCATTGAATGATAGTGTAAAATTCAATCAAAATCAACAAAATATCAAATTTATTTCTCTTATTTTATTACTGCCTCTGGTTATATATAAGCCCAAAAGAATGCAAAACTATCTCTCTCTATTCATGAAGCAAAGAAAACATATCATTTAAGACCCCATTAATTGAGGAGCATTAATCACTTAATAAAGAGTCACAGAAAGAAAAAAATAAAACAATAGATGGCATATATAAGAGGAAGAAACATTACCAGAAAAAGGGAAAGACAAGGGAAGCTAGTATAAAATGGATGTATCAAAATAAATAACTGGTTTGTTTTATAAGAAAATAGAAGGAACAAAAAGTTGTGAAAGAGAAAGTTGAACAAAAAGAACCATAAGACAAAGCAGGGTTAGATATATAGGAAGCTCTGCAGGGGTAAGCTCCTTTGCCTTTTCAAATTGTGTTTCATTTTCAGCATGTAGCAATGAACAGCTTTTTTAAAACCCCAAAAATGGTTTCATACCTTTAAGATTTTCTGTACTTATTTATGATGTAACTTTAAATAGAGTAATAGTTTTTATATTATTTTTCTTAAATTCAAACAAGTCAGGCAATTTAGATATATATACTTGTTAAAATCTATATGAGTTTTACATTCTTGTAATATTTTAATATAAAAAAAATCTCAATATAGTTTCATTGGGAAGATTAATCCATTCAAAATAATATATTTAGTTATTTATCATTTTGTAAATATCTTTTAGATAAATTACCCTGAAACCTCCTGCAGTTTGATAAAACTACAACTAATATTTCTCTCTTTTAACATTTTTTCTCCCGTAATCGATATAATATATATAGGATAATAATACTTTAACTCACTTTTTTTAATCCACTTTTAACCCATCACTCTCATCACCCTTACATCATTACATCATATCACATCACTACAAACAATTAAAAGAGATAATCTAAGAATAATAAGAATGATGGATTAAAAGTGAATCAAAAAAAGTAAATTAAAATATCGTTATCCTTATATATAATATATAAGAAATTAGGAGAGATTATTAATGAACACTATTTCGGTTTGAAAAATATTTTTTTAATAACTAAATTTTGTTAATTTCTTTTTATAATTTGAGATCATTTTTTTTAAGTGATTTGTAATTTTTTTAATTTTTTAATTCTTTTATTTTAAAATTACTTAGAAAATATAACTTCAAAAATATTGTTAAAATATTATTATATTTTAAATTTATATATAAATCACATGAGGAAAGGGAAGGTAACGAGATATTTAATTAAATAAAAAGAAATACAAGCATTGTCCTGTTATTGTATATTTAAGTCGTGTTTATGGAATTATGTTATTCTTTTTTATTGTGGGTGTTACATGTGACGATTAAAAGTTCTCTGAACTAATAATTTTATTCTGCATGATAATCTCTGAAGGTTTGAAATATGATAGAAAAAATCATAATTTAAAAACTAGTTATCAAATGTTGAATCAAAGTTATAAATTAAACATCACATAAAGAAGTTTGATTAAATATTTAATAAATAATAAAATGGTGAGCAACATGAAAAATAAACTAGTACCAACCCTATCCCAAAGTCAAGATTATCAATAATGAGGACAACTCATGGTTTTCAATAATTGGTCCACAAGATTACCCATAAAACCCCAGCCATAGTTCGTACTACTTTTGCCTCAGTTGTCAGTACTTTTTTTTTCTCCCTTCTTTAAAACAATTGTAGGTTATAATTATTTAATTATTTCATATCTTTTATTAAGCTTTTTTTTTTTGCTTTAACCCTCTTGATTTTAATTTCCATTCAAATAATTCAGATGGGTCTTTTAAAAGAAAAATAAGCTTCAAACGGTTGTGTTTATTTGATATATTTGAATTTAATATCTTACAGAAAACTAAATTTATTGTCACATAAATCAACAAAATTTGATAAGTAGTTTAGGAAATGAATGTTACCAATAATTGGTATCAAAAACTAGTTTATGGTTCAATTTAGTGTTTTTTAATTTGATTAATTTATATAAGATCTCATGTTCAAACTTCCTTGTCCTAATTGTTCAACAGAAAATATAAGTTATTTATTGTAATTTTCTTATATCTTGCTCCCTGCAAATATCTACCATAAAACAACAAGGCCTGAGAGGGAGCTTTTGCTACAAGAATTTCGTGGGTTTGATTTGTGTTCTTGGTCAGCCCATAATTCAATCTTTTCGTTGACCAGGTTAACATGCTTTCTTGATTAATTTCAGGGCCTGAAAGCCCGCATCATTTTTTCTCATTTGGGCTTCCAGAATAACAATAAATGTAGACACACCTTTTGGTTAAGATTTTGTGATATCGGTCTTGTTGTCAGGGTAAATTTGATAAATTTGACAAAGTTTTTATAAATAGAATTAAAATAGATTATTATTTTTTTTTATTTTTTAATCAAAATAAAGTAATAAAGTAGTGTTTTTTTTACTTAAATAGATATAAACAGATAGTTTATCAAAATTTGTAAAAAATCCCTTGTTAACTTGTCATTTTTCTATTGCCAACACAAAGAGCATACTTGTTTTTTTTTCTATTGTTATTTGACTTAAATACCATCCTCGTCAATGTAAAATGTTGGTCTGTATAAAAGTTAAGCATCACGTTTAGTTCTCTAAATTTCTAAACTTAAATAATGTGAATTCATCACAATATATTATTTAATTACTAACATATCTTTGGTGTGATAACAATAAATAAAACTTTTAACTAAGCATTGCTATTAATATTGTGTATAAACAATTAATGAACATTCAACTTTGGCAACACACCATAAAGATCCAGCTAAGAAAAGATTTCATATGAGCCACAGTATTACCTCAGTTAATGAGAAAAAATAAATAAAAATAAAAACCACTATAGTCTACCTCAATCATCGTTGTCTGTTATTCCAAAACAGAGTCACCAAGGTTTGTTTGTTCCTCTCCCACTTGTCTTTCTCTTTATAAATATCATTATTTCAGGCAGTTTTCATCTTCCATCATCTTGACCATTGCTTATTTATTTATTCATGTTACTTTTTCTTCTTAAAATATATTTCCTTTTGAAAGGATTTCTCACAATCTTCCACAGTGATCTAATGGTATCGAAAATAACGCAATGAATATTGCGATATTTGGTCAATGTACTAGTACGCAGAGAAAGTAAATTATACTCGTTCCAAATTCAAATTATGATAAAAACGCTAACAAGTGACGAAGACCGTAAAGCACAGAGTGGTGTCAATTTATTATACCTGGGTTGAGTCATGTTTTATTGGTGTTGTATTTTGTTAATGATTCTCTTCGAAAGATCTAACCCATTCTTAATAAGAAAGAGAGTGCAGGTAACCACAGAAAATACACTGATACATACTTTTAATGGCAGAACAAGTTATCTGATAACATTGTTGTGATGTCTGCATTATAAGAAATCAATTTCATTTGACTATATATAGAAGTTTATTAATGTGTAACCTAATCTAATGTTTATTTGAAAATTGAAATGTTTACCAAAATATGAAACATTGACGTAGCTACCTTATTAAGCAGCAGCAAAAGCTTAAACTGAAAGTATGCATGGAAGGTATTGCAGCTTTGCAGTGACCTTGGATCACGTGACTAGGTAGCAGGGTTTACTTTACGTAAAATATTGCATGTGCGTCTCTGCAAACCGTAAACTATGTTATAAAGTTAGGAGACTTGAGTCGCAAGCCTTACCTTGCTTCTTTTTATACCCTCTTCTCACTCCAAGCCTTCACTTCAACCCTAACTTGGATCTCAAGCCTAAGATTATGCAATGCCACACCAATGTAACCATCTTCTTCCCTTTTGCGATTCCAACGTGGATCGCAAAGAAATCCAATTCTCATGATTCATTACCCAAAATTTTAGGCTTTAACATCTACAACTCATCATATCTTTTAGTTTACAAACACAACATCCTTGTACCATTCATATTGCTTGGATTAATTATTGCATGATAAATTGTATTTTTTTTCTTAATTTACTTTTGTTGCATAAATAATTTTATTTATGATTTCTACATTAATATTCTTTTTCTCTATTTCTAATTAAGTGTTGAAGATTGTTGGACTTTGAGACATGTCTCAAACTAATTTTTAAATTGATTTTATGATTAAAGTACTGTAATTTCGTGACGGCTATTTTAAAATTTATTTAATTATATGTTGGCTTAATCGACATTAAAGATAATAAATTAAAAAAAAATCCACAAACTCCATACTAAGAAAAATATAATGGATGAAAAAAATAAATGCGTATAAGTAAGATTATGGATGGAAGAAATGAGTATGAGGGAATAGTAGATGAGAAAAAAATGTGGATGAATGAGAAATAGGAGAAGAATATGGATGAAAAAGATGAGAATAAAAATGTAGATGAATGTATATAGATAAAAAAAAGATGAGTATGAATATAAGGAATATAAAAGTGAAAATGACGAGGCAGACAAAAAGATATGAGTGTGAGCAGATTTACAAATATAAATGAATAAAATAAATATGACGAGATTTATATAAAAAGCAAGAAAAAAAATTATAAATAAAGATATTTATTTATTTTAAATTTGGGTTATTAAATTAAAACTAATTTATAGTCCATATTTAATACGAAAAACACATTTAAATTCAGAATATGTGACTTAGCATCAACTTGATCCATGTTACAAAATATTAAAAATAAAAGAGGTTAATGTCCAATGAGTCTAGGACAATCTTATTTATTTTAGATTTTTTTTTATAATAAGCTCATTAAATGAATGCGTATAAGTAAAATATTAAGATTATTTTTTATTTTTTATTATTATTTAGTGTGAGTTTAGTCGATACTAACTTATTAAAAAACTTTAAATACTTCTCTATTTTATATATATATATATATATATATATATATATATATATATATATTTTTTTTTTTTTGTTGATAAAAAAAAAATCGAACAGAGAGAACCGATAACTTCTTTCTCTTAAACTATCATTTTGAAGTATAAACATTGAAAATATTTTTTAAAAGCGACTAAATAGGAAGTATGAGTCATAAGCATCTACTCTAACATTATTCTCATCACTTAAGTGACCAACACACCACTTAAGTGAAATGTGTTTAAAAGAATAACTCAAAAATTGCAAACAATTGAAACAAAGCTAACATTTTTATCAATAATTCTTTACTTCGATTTCAACCAAAAAGTAAACTTGTTTTGATCAAATTAAGTCAAATTATCTTACTACACTCAAACTTAACATTCAAAATTCATAAACAGCCAAATATTTCAATAATCAATCTATATCAAACTAATAGCACATAAACCCAAATTATTCACCTTGTTGTTCAATATTTTGTCAACTTAGAACAAAAACAACGACGATAATTCTTACTTATCTAACTAAGGTTTACACCATCAGCACTATATTATAATAATTTCCTCTACCTTGAAACACTTCACTCGAGTACAATACTTTCAACAAAAAGAATAGTCAGAAATGTCGAAACTTGTTTCCAAAAGTTTGAATAATAAAAAAAACAAACACATACACAAATTTAGATCTAGAGGGATCCAAGCGACAGAAAATCCCTTCCACGAAGACATAATAAAAAGAAATCATTTAAATTATGTGAAAGAAAAACTTACTTATACTAAAGTTTTGATAAGCTCACAATGACATTTTAAAGTTCTATATTTTGAAAGGGAAAACAATTGTCTTAAAACCTGCTGTGAATATGTTTCTTAAGTTTAAAGAAAAAAAAATTAAATAAATAAAGAATGAATTCATTATATTATATATATATATATATATATATATATATATATATATATATATATATATAATGTTATAAGTTTTAATAACTAAAATATCCATTTTCCCGCTGTTTGAAATATTCTCATCTATATATTTATAAAGAAACACAACCAGTTTATCTGTATTCATTTAATCAGTTCCTTATCAGTTTATACCATGCCAATGACATAAATAACTAAAGCGGAACAGTAATATAATTTGTGTGTGGAGTTCCAAAGTTAGGCAATTCTATATTCACAAAGATTTATCATTCGATAGGTGTATCATAATAATTAAGATTATTTAACGTATACTGCTACGAATAACAACATATTGCGAACAGGGAATTCATGTGTAAAATATGTGGAATTTGATGAAAACACACATGATTATAATATCAGCTATGTATGTAGCTAGTCCACAGAATAAACCCAAGTGTCAAAACATTAACATATCTATTTACCATAAACACAAGGAGTTTTTAATTCAACAGTGATTTTTAATGGAGACACTTAGTGACGTCTTGATGAGTCAGGTCTTGATTAATTAGTTAGTTAAGTGAATATTGACACGTGTATTATTTGATTTGTAATTATATATGATAATGGAAAGGAGAGAGAAGATGGTTCAGAGATCGATATCGAGTTTTTATGATTATATTGCAATTCAGAGTTTTAATTTGTGATAATACCTTCTAACTCTCTGATTAATGGGACTTTGGTGTTGGACACGTCACTGGAATTGATTTATGGAAAGAGATAGGAAGAAGAATTAAGAGGTTTAGAGGGAGGTGGGAAATGCATTAAGTGAGTTGATTGGTTGAATGACTGTGTGTATGAGAGTAAACAAATGGCTACAAAACCTTCAGCTTCAAATATTCTAATCACTCGTGTCTTTTCCTCCTCTGCCCCACCTCTTTTTGTTCACGAACAGACCCACCACAATTATTATCATGCCCACCGACGACACTGCAATATTCCTGTGTCGTTTTGTTGCTTACCCTCGATGTTAGGTTAGAACAAAGAAAAAACCTAAATTATCCACAAAAAAACTTCTCACTTTGTTTTTCTGTATCATCGTCGTATCTGGGCCTATTACACTTTTTTTTTTCCTTTTCTCTATTTATACATTTCAACACTCATACTATAAAATTTATGCATAGAGCTTTTAATTTTTTTTTTTCATCAAGTCAAATTTTACATATTACACCGACTTTTTATCGTACAATCACCATATGATAAAGTTAGCTAAGGAACCGTTAATTCTATAATTTATTTTGAAATATAACAGACTTAATAATTAATATTCCATGTATATATACACATGCTGACCAACATAAAAAATCATGTTAAAATAAAAATATAGAACTTCTGTTGTCTATTTTTTATAAATCACAAAGCGTACATTTCCCTTCAAACAAATGACAAAATCTTGAAGGTGAACATGTATGTATGATTGTCGTAGAACTTTGACTACGTGTTGTGTTGAAGCGGTCGGATTGTATGCACACGTGATCCTTGTTTGGATACGTATAGTTCATTTTTCCACTTCACTGAATCAGAGGGAATCAGTTTGTCTCCTTCTGTTTCTATATTTTTTTTTTCTTTTTCCAAATAGCAGAAGAACTAACTGAGAAATAAGATTATGTGAAGCGTAAGTTTTTCTAGCATTCAATTCTGACTTTCATCTTTGCTTTGCATGAATGGTGTCAATCAAAAACTAAATTCAAGCCGCGTTATAAATGAGTACCAGATTCCGACACCTTGTATTAATGAATAATACTTTCAAACTTTTAAATATTGCTTTTTTCATATAAATTTGCTGAATGTAAAATTGAAAATTTTCATATATTTGATTGTAATTTTAGAGAATTGAGAGGACCATCCATCTCAATTGGTGTAGTTGACTGTAATATAGAAGCACACACGAAATTTAAAATAGAATTACTTAACATGTAATTTTTATGAAAAATTGCAAATCTTCACTGCTATTCAATTTCTCACATACTCAAGTAGCATTATGATGACAATTTTAAAAACAACTATCTATAATCGTTCTGATCTTCATATTACTGGCTCCAAAGAGAGAGTTCCGTGAATACCGATTGAAAAATCAAGAAATTCAACATTGGATATAATTTGGTTTTAACCCGTCACAATGATTACAGTCTGAAATTTGGTGAACCTAAAAAATAATGCAGTGTTGGAATTTAGCTATAGTGCATGTAGAATGTTGAATTATATGGCGTGCCGTCTGGCGCGGGGTGGTGCCAAGCATTTAGAAGCCGGCACCGACGAACAGTGAACGAGACAGGATGTGGGTAAACTGTATGACAAATTGCTTCAGATAAGATCTGAATTGTCTCTAATTGGATGGCCCCAAATGCTTTCTAACTAATGAAAACGAATGAACTTCTCCGCGCCTAAATCTCGCACAAAAACAATAGGCAACAAGAATCCTCACCAACCACCAAAATAGAATAGTTAGGAGCAAAAGTAACCAAAATGGTTTATGTGGACGCACCTTCTTCGGACCCTCTTCCCATATATTTTGGTGGGGTCTTCAGGCCAAACAAAAATTATTTGTTGCTTGCCAAATTCAATGAAAGGAAAACAAAAGAAAACTTATTATGCAATAAATTAAACAAGAAATAATGTATGTAAAAGTTGAATTTGGAAAAGAGCTCTGTAGTTGTGCCTTGGCAACAAATCAAAATAGTCATCATATTCACCGATGTTACCAAACCTAAAGCCTTTTTTTTTCTTTTCGATAGGGGAAGTTGTTACCAGCTATTATAACAAAGTTTGTGATCGATTCTTACCCTCCGGGGAAAGATACAAATGTGCAATCATATTTGATTGTTTCGCCAACGTGTCCATTATATGAATTAAATATTGTTCCCACAACTAACCCAGATTTTCAAATGGATGGTTCAGTTATTTTTATCTCAACAATTTGAAAAGGGTCACTTTAGTATGCTAACAAATTAATTGTTTTCCGTGATTAGGAGAATCATATATTTGCTTTTCAATGCCTTTATTTCTGGTCAAAAAGGTTTGTCCCCCAACTTACATGTAAACCCATTTTTAATTTAATTTCGTGGATTAGTATATACAATACATGATTACATACTTGTTCTAAGTAAGACTATACTGAGAAAAGAAAACAAAGATATGTCAATTGCACACAATTGCGTAATAGTTTACACCCAAGTTTTTCATGCTTCAAATTTAAGTTTCACAGCTACCAGCATCTACACTATGACTGTTTCAAAGTCAGTGTATATAAATATACCTACCAACCGTAAACCACACATAAGTTTTCTACAATTTACTTTATTTTAATCAATTTAATAGAGGATTAAAAAGAGATGACTAATTAAGCCTTCAATATTGTACTTTTGATGTTAATTTCTTTTGAAATTACTTTTTTAGATGATTTATACTGTAAGATCATTCTGAGATTTGAATTCTCTGTTGGATCGTGTTATCATTTCTTTAAAATACAATGATATATACTAGTTTAGATGTTTTAAAAAATACATGAAAAAGGTAACATATTTATCCAATTTTTATTTCAATGTAAGAGTTTGTGATACCCATTATTTAATTAATGTTTTATTAAAGTTTTTTGCAGCGATATATATTTTTAAGAAAGAACAACAATTTTTTTATCCTCATGGCCAACAAAGTTATTTAAAACATTTAATAAATAAATCTAATATGATTTAAGTATTAATTTTGTCAAGACTGTATCATTTTTAAATTCTAATATTAAATAGGAAAATGTTGAGAAAAGAGATTTCATGTTAAGTGTTTAAAAAAACAGTTATAAAATTAATTATTAGAAAAACACATGTGGAGACACAACTGACTATTCTTCCATTAAAGTATTCGTGTATTTAGATTGATGTGTGAGTTTTATATTGAAGTCACACATGAAAAATGTAATAGTTGTTTATGAGAGTTTTAGTTTGATATGGATAAATTGTTTTACAAACTTTGAACCAAACACGCATTTAGTCCTTAAGAAGCTATTATAGATATAATTTTTTATGGGACATTCTTTTAATATGTTTATTAAAGTAAGGCACTTTCTATTTCAACGTTAGGACAAATCCTTAATCATTAACCATTTTTTTAAACATCAGCATGGTTCCGGCATAACTAAAAGGAAACCACAACATTGTAATTTATTTCACCACTATTATTTTACAAAACATAATTGAAACAGTGGATATTTTAGGATTCCAAACTTGTGATCCAGGGGAAGAGATAAACCTTTCAATAAAGCTAATCTAAGTTTTCAATTCCAGTGAGCCGCCTCAGAGATTGTCTTTCTTATAAATAGTCAGAAAGTTAATTAATTCATTCAGTTTTTAATAAAAGTGTTTTGACACAGATTTATGTTGGAAATTAGTTTAAGTACACTTATCAATCGTATTTAATAATTTAAAACAAAAAGAGGGACTATCTTCTTGTTTTTGATTATGGTTCCAGTTCAACGAGAGGAACTAACAAACTACTTAAACCACAGCATTTTTAAGGAATATTCCTGCTAGTTGTAAGATGTTAACAACTTAATAGAATACTTCTAAAAACGTTTGATTTATCAACTCCATATTACAATTTTCAATTTTTAATTTTGTGGGATTAAAATTATGTATATCTTAATTAGTAAAAAGAATTTTTGACTCCTAAAATACATATAGATAGCTCATCGAAAAAGGCGAGAGTGGGGACTTAAATATAAAACTTGTTAGATATTGTTCAATCGTTTTCTCGGCGTTTATAAAAATTCCTTCTTCTTTTATGTCAAGTGGTTTCGCTATTATCTTTTTTTTCTTTTGCAGTTTTCGTTTTATATCAAGATTTATTTTTCCCTCTCAAGCATAACCTTTAATTATTTTACTTTTCATATTCATATTAAAAATAAATAGTTTGTATACAAATTAATTACAACAGACGCAAGAAATAGTAGGTATTTGTTTTTGAAGAAAAAACAAGGTGGAACTGCTCCTTGATAAGACGATTTGTTATACTCTGATCATATTTTTATTTTTATGCATCCTTATATAAAACGTCAAAGATGTTTACTTCTATTTGGTCCTAATGATAGCGGTATTAGACTCAATTATTATGATCCAAAAAAAGTTTTCCTCTTAAATTTGAATTTAATCAATTTAGGGTGGGCCCTTGAGATGGATTGAGGGTACATTTTAACCAATTGATTCTAACAGATAATGCAAGACCAAATTAACTCTGCAAATTACAATAATAAATTTTCTGCATTAGTGACATACCACAGTTATACTTACGTTGTGATTAAAAGTTACTGCTTTGTGTTAAAATAGACAATTAAATCCCACGGATGCAATACCATGAGCTGTAAATTTTTAAGCTCTGTTACCCTCTCCGCACGTCTGATTGGACTTCCATTTTTTTCTTTTCTTTTTAATTCTGTTAAGAAGCATGTAGTAAGATTTTGAAGGAATTGTAAAATTTGTCAAATAAAATACAGTGTGCTCAATGTAAACAAATGAAGTTTACATTAAATAATTGAATCTGTCTCATCTTAGTACAACTTTGTTCTTAATGTAACATAAAAAACTGACATTAATTAAGTGAAACTGTGCCAAACTCAAACGATCTTTTTCTAATAACTTGGCACACTTTACTAATGATAGTAATTTTTTAAAAATGTACACCGATACGATAATTTCAGTGTTGAATTGCACCATTTAATAGAAAACTATCTTTAGTTGTTAAAAATTTAAAATTGAAAGAGTGAAAAAGTGATTTTATTTTTCAATATATTTAACATTGTATTTTTAATTCCTTTACTATGTATTGTAAGAAGTTGGTTAACGGGACCCTGTTTAATTCACAATCCGCGAGGTATATACTTTTTATGGTTAAAAATTAAATTTGACTCTTTTTGTGGCAGCATCATATCCTGTGAAGAACAGGAGATCTAAGCTAAAATTTGTGGCTTTATATTTTTTTAAAGCAATTGAAGATAGCATGAAGAAGAGAAGATTGTAATGATACAAATTCATGCGTGAGTTACTATTGTTTTGAATCGACAACACTTGGCAATGTGTCTCCAAAGCCTGAAAAAGAACTCAAGTAGGTTTCTTGGAAGCCACTCTTGAAGGCTTCTAGGACCTTTATATATATCCACCCACAAACGACACGTCTTACATAAACTCCACTTCATTGTTTCATTTTCATAACCTTGTCTAATTTCTCTCAGCTTCTTTGCATACGTGCAGTTGTTTCTGTGAAACTCCTATTTACTGTATTTCAGACTCATCTTCAAGCATGGAAGGGAAAGCCAAGGACAAGGTGGATTTTGATTTGGGTTGCGGTTTGGTGGGGAGAATTTTCCACCTCAAAACCAGTAACAGGACAAGAAAATCCTCTGTTCATTCACTGCCCTTGAAGCCTTGCAACGCTGCACAACAGAGAGACCAGGCCAAAAACGAGTTCAAACCCCCTCTAAACCATGAACCCAAGGTTCCACGAGATACCGCCAATGGAATCAATCCTACACTGAAAGGGGAGCAGAATCCTGCCAGAAAGAGTACCTCTAGTCACCGTGCACCTTCTGCATACCGAAACATTCCAAATGGGAGACCCTCAGACGCTGCAAGAACCTCAATTCAACAAAACCATGACCCAAATGAGGAAAGTAAGAACTCTGGTAATTCTCTGGAACTTGCAAGGATAAGCACAGGTGGTAGTCATCATCAGAACAACGAGACCAAATCCCCAGCCAAAGATTTTGTGTTACCGATCACTGGGAATTTGCTTGTGAATAACAGCCCCAGAACTAGTGTTACCAAGAGCAAGGAGTTGAACTCCATGTCCGGTTCCTCTCCTTACAGTAGTAACGGCAACAAAGGCGTGATGGGGAATATCATGAGGAAGAACAGCGATGAACTTCTGCAGTTTCGGAGTCCAAGGAACAACAGAGCGGACCCTGAGGTGATGAAGTCCATGGGGAATGAAGCTTACAAGCTAGGAAGATTTGAAGAGGCTTTGATTCTGTATGACAGAGCCATTGCTCTTGACTCCAATAAGGCAACGTATCACTGCAATAAGAGCGCAGCTTTGATCGGTTTGGGAAGGTTTCTGCAGGCAATTGTTGAGTGCCAGGAAGCTATCAGACTGGAGCCTTCTTATAGCAGAGCCCACAACCGTTTGGCAACAATTTATTTCAGGTACTCAACGATAATAATGATGATGGTGTTGGTGTTGGTAATATGCTTCATTCAATTGTTGAGACTCTAGATTATGCGGTGTTTGTTTTGTTGTTTATTACTTTTTCTTACAGAATTGATAATTTGATTGCAGACTGGGAGAAGCAGAAAAGGCACTGAACTGCAATGAAACAAGTCCATGTGTTGATTCCGTTCTCAGTTTACAAGCTCAGACTCTCCAAAATCACCTTAGCAAATGCACTGAAGCTCGGAAAGTCAAAGAATGGAAAGCTATACTGAAGGAAACACAGGCTGCAGTATCTTTAGGTGCTGATTCAGCTCCACAGGTTAGTTTCCTTGGTTAAACATTTTGTTATTGAGGTTTCTTTTGTACAACCATGTTTTCTACCACTTTATTTCCTATTTCATCAAATGTTTTTGGCTTTGTTTTTATATAAAAGGTTCTATAGTGATTGATTGATGAATAAAAGGCTGTGGTATGCCTTATGCTGATTGAAACCTGACTATGCATACCAGGTCTATTGTTTACAAACCGAAGCGTTGCTGAAGCTCCAAAGACATCAAGAGGCATACGCTACCTTCGAGAAAATGCCAAAATTTGACCTTGATAGTTGTAAGAAAATATTCGGCCCAGCTCGTACTGCTTACCTCATGATGATAGCTGCGCAAATTTACTTGGCAGCCGGCAGGTTCGTGAAAGTGCTTTATTTTGATGACGTTTATCCAATTATTCAATCATGGTTTTTGTATTTTACATTATATGTAAGCAAAACACACCAATTTTTTTTTTTTTTAAAAAAAGACCTATAAACATCCAAAAGCAAGCTAAATAAATAGTGAGAAGTTCCAACAATCGGGTTTCCCATTTTTTAATTCATTTTATAAAAGTTATGAGATAACGGTGAGTATATAGTTGGTACTTTATGTTTATATTGCAATCTCACTTGACCAAATTCTATATTAGACACAACAACATCAGAGAAAATCGTTACTTCTCCCTATTATTAGTATTCACCGATGATAGGTAATATAGGGAGTCTAACTAGTAATGAGTGAATGAAGCTAAGTTGTTTTGGTTGTTTTTGTGCCGACAGGTTTGAGGATGCTGTAACAACATCTGAGAAAGCAGGTAAACTAGATCCGAGTAGCTTTGAGGTGAATGCAGTGGTGAGGAGAGCCAGAGCAGTGACATCAGCCAGAATGAGTGGTAACTTACTCTTCAAGGCATCAAAATTCACGGAAGCATGCGGTGTGTACAATGAAGGACTAGAGCACGATCCATACAACTCAGTTCTGCTATGCAACAGGGCAGCATGTCGTTCGAAGCTAGGTCAATTTGAGAAAGCAATTGAAGATTGTAACGTGGCACTTGTTCTTCAGCCTAGTTATAGCAAGGCAAGGTTGAGGAGAGCAGATTGCAATGCCAAGGTGCTTTAATTTCTACTTCAATACTAACTTGTAGCATAAACTATTATACTTGTTTTCAGTTAATAATTATTTTCTTGTCATATAACAGTTGGAGCGATGGGAAGCTGCGATTCAAGACTATGAAATGCTATTAAGAGAAAAGCCAGGGGATGAGGAGGTGGCCAGAGCTCTGTTTGAGACTCAGCTTCAACTCAAGATGCTGCGTGGGGAAGATATTAAGGACTTGAAATTTGGCTCAAATTTGTTTTTCATCTCAAGCAATGATCGGTTTAGACACTACGTAACATCACCCGGTAAGTTGCATTAGACTGCGTCTTTTATGCAATTGCATTTGGCATTACAAATAACAAAAGTAATGGACAATTTGAACAGGGATGTCTGTGGTGCTGTTCTGCAACAAGACAACCCACAAACAAGTGTTGTTGGTGTTGGAGCAAACCTGCAAGAGATTCCCATCAGTTAATTTTCTTAAGGTGGGTAATTTTGAATGCTCTAGGCCTTGCTGATTGTGGTTTTGTTCACTCAAAAATTGAAATAGAGAATCCTGAACTCTCTCTAAAGGACTGTTAGTGATTTACATTTTCAGGTGGAGATTGAAGACCACCCGTACTTGGCAAAATCAGAAGGTGTGAACTGCATCCCGGCCTTTAAAATATACAAGAATGGATCAAGGGTGAAAGAAATTCCAGGCAACAACCACGAGTTGTTAGAAAAATTAGTTAAATTATACAGCAGTTGAAGATGATCACACTTCTTCAAATGAGAGAACATACACTGCAGGAAATGGGGAAGGTTAGATTTGTCAGAATGAAAAAAAGCAGCCCAGAATAAATCGAGCTACCTGCTTCATAAATTTGGTCACCTTGCTTACAGCCTGTAGAAAAAGTGTATAGGAAAAGCAATTCTTTGGGTTAGTAATTGATTTTTTGAATACTTCCATGAATGTCTGAGAAATCTTTAATTCTTCATATTCAGTGTATATTTGTTTGGGAAACCTAAACTGCTTTTTTCCTTGTTAAGTCATTTATTCTTTACAGGAGTGATTATTTAGGTTGTAATTTTAAGTTATGACAATATAGTAAAAGGAACACGATTGTTGTACATTATTATATGCAAACTTTTAGCATATTATACTTGTACATTATATATATGTTTGAATCAATTCTGTTCGAACATCAAAGCGATTAGTAGTTTCTGAACTAAAACATAAAATTTAATATTCAAGCGGTCAAAAGCTAGTTTTTATTTTTATTTTTTCTCCTTGCTTGCACCATTTGGTATCGAAAAATCTATAATGAGCCAAAGTGGAAATCTATTTTGGAAGAAGTGAAAGGAGAATCTGTTTACGATTTAACCTAAAGTTAAAAGGATAGCAACTTGGAAGGGATTCGTCAAATTTGTGAACAGCCTATTAGTGAAAATAAATTTGAAGTTAAAGTAATTCTTTTTAGGAAACTTGAATCCAAATTCAGATGTTAGTTTGTAGACCCAAACCTTGATGGTTAAGAAAACTGAGAGAGAAATGTAGGAGAAAAATAAAGAAGAGTGAAAGTATAATGATGAGTGTGGGTGGGGACAAACGAAAAAGATGAGTGAAAAGAGTAGTCGCAAATTGCGCCGTTGATAGTAAACTCATTCTGATATCATATCATATCAAACCTTGATTATTCTAATTAACGCCCCGTGTGTGCAAGTTAGGCCCACTAATTGTTAACACTTTTTTTTTTTTTAATTTCCATGGAAAAAAGTTGAATTAATTATAGTTCTTCTATATTTATTTATAAAATTCATTTTTTATTCCTGGATAATGTTCAATGGATCCTTTAATCCTCTACAAAAATTCGATATTGCTTTTACCATGGGTTTGATTTAGACGAAAACGGATTACATTGAATTTTAGAAAAAGAGAGAGACTAAGGGTCCTATTGCTCAACATTGACGATGCATGGTTAGAGGATTGAAAGCACATGAGATACAGAGAAAAAGACAAAACGGAACGTACAAAGAAATTGGAAGTACAAAGATGCCAAAGCAACGTTGGTGAATGAATTCTCTTCACTCTCATCGAAAACCAAGATAGACTCATCAACTGCACTCACTGGACCTTCCAGTACCTCTCATACAGAATCCAACTTTTTCAGTCCACTTTATTACCCAAAGTAGACAACCTTTAACTGTCAAACCTGATGCAGAAATAAGTAAAATCACGTGTGTGTACATAAAGGGTGCAACATGGCAAATTCATAATGTATATATAAACTTCTTCTTAAACAGTTGATTCATCGATTTGGAGCACAAAATGACATATTTACATATTCAAATCTTTCTTCTATCCCTTCTATTATTTGTTTATTTATTAGCTTAGCAACTAAACATACAAAAATTGGCAGTATTTATGATAAGGTTAACAGATTACTGACGTTATATCTTCAGATTCTTTCAGGCTACATGTTCAACGAGGATTTTTTCATGTTGTTTGATCAGCGGGAGAGAGGAGTAATGTTACTTAATGTATATAGAATGACATTTTGCAATATATAAGGAGGTGTATGTAGCGAATAAGGTGGTGCAGAAACAATATCCGTGAAAGAAAAAAAACATTTATAAGCCCACTGGCCTGCTCAAAAAAGGCCTGAATCCCAATTTCTCTTTACCTGGCCCGGGGTACAAAGCCCTACTTACTAGTTTTTCCCCTCTGCTGCTGCTACGCAGGACCAGGTTTTAGCCATTGGGTTTCTCGCAGAACATAGCAAACATTCTACTATGGCTGTGAGTAACTTCTTCTTGCTCCCTCTCTCGCTCATCTTCTTCTATGCATTTCATTCACATAACCCGCATCTCCATAACTGAGTAATTTCAATTTTCCCTTTGCTTCTGGCACTAAGCCCATGTTGGTTGAGTATAGAAGATCACAGTGTGTGATTGATTGTCTCTTATTTTCTAATTTGCTAAAGTTTCTCTTTTACCTCGTGTTTTGCAGACTATACCAGTTAATCCCAAGCCTTTCTTGAATAATTTGACCGGGAAACCAGTAATTGTGAAACTCAAGTGGGGAATGGAGTACAAGGGTATGGTGCTTTCTTAGGGATCGTTTTATCTTCTGTTATTTCGCTGCTAAACGCTTCGTTTTGGTTTTTATTCCTAATTTCATTTTGTTTATCATGTCTTCACTGTGTTTTTTTTTTCAGGGTATCTCGTTTCTGTTGATTCGTATATGAACTTGCAGGTATATGTTTAAGTTAAATTCTGATGTGTTTGTTCCCATACAATAATTATATTTTCAGTCTCTTGTCTTAGTTGACATATATATAATCTCCTAATATCTATAACTTTATCTGTAGCTGGCAAACACTGAGGAGTACATTGAGGGACAGTTTACTGGAAATTTGGGAGAAATTTTAATCAGGTAAATTCCGCATTAACAATTGTTCATGTCTAGCGGTTTTTGTGTTTTGCTATTATATAAGGGTGTTGTTAGACCCTTTTGATTTTGTTGATTGAATAGAGAATGTGAAATTGTGGTAACATGAAAAAGCTGGCGAGCCATGTTAGACTCTAGAGGTCCTCAAGTCATGAGGACCTGCAAAACATTTATGAAGCACATTATGAATGTGAATTGCACGGAAGATATGTTTAGCTTTCAATTGATTGATTTGTTTTGGTGTTTGGAAGAAGACTTCAATGACTACTTATTTTTAGTACGTTTCATGATTCTAATACTAGAGTTTCGTTCGGAGAAAATCTTTGCCCGTATATCTAGTCACATCTTTCTCCTTAATTAAGATCATTTTGTTCTGTAGAAAATTTATTTTTCGCTAATGCTCAACTCAGCATAAGATCTGCTCTAGTTGGTATAGTGGATACAGATGCAGTCAAAATCCCTGATTGTGATTTGAATGAAGAACATTGTTGGTTAGATAAGTTCTAGTCTGTAGAATTGATTTTGATTAGAAGTGGATTTCAGTGATTTAATTTATATTGTAAATTATTTATTTAAGTTTTCTTACTTGATATTTGGTTGCTGAGACAGTAACATGATGTTAAGTTAAATAATATTCATGTAAACACGTACAAATCGGATTTACTCATTGCAAAAGGTTGCAAAATAGTCTAATAAAGTAACAAAAAATTGTTTTCATCATGTTGAAGAAGTCAAAACCCAAGTTTATAATCCAAACTAAATCTACACACTGAGTCCCCGACACCAGATTTCGCAGCCATAAACATTGCAGCAGTTACTGTTTGTTTACAATGAGCAAAAGCGATGATATAAAATTGAAAGTTAGATATTCCTATATGTAGAATATCTCTTCCTTTTTTATATATATAGTATCAATATTTCCTATAATTGCTGTATTTCAGCATATAGTTATTGCTATATATATATATCTGCCACAGCTCTATGACATATCTTCCCTGCAATTCACTTTCATAATGTGCTGTATAAAAGTTAATTTTGTTCTTTGTTGTCTTTCTTTATCCTGTGTTACCCATCTCGTGTGATTGTATTCATATATATGGTGGAAATATAAAGATTTTTCAATAGTAGCATGCTATAGAGGTGTAGTTGCCCTGACCACCATATGCACTGAAGTAGTGTTACATTTCGCTGTATCAGCCAAAATTGCAGCATTTTGTATTGTACTGATGGTGATAAAAATCCCGAGAATGACCTTCTATGTTAACGTGTTAGAGGGGTATTTGATGGAGATATTTTTTATTTTATTTTGGGTACTGAAGTGATTTCAGCTTGTAGAAAACTCTTTCAAAGTTTATTACTATACCTCACTTGTCTCCTCTTGTACCTTGCGACTGTTGCACAAACCCAGTGCAACTCTGGCAATTACTGTGTGACCCTCTGGTGACTCTCTCAGGCAATCAATGCAGCAGCTTGCTAGTTTTTTTTTTTTTTAGTTATTTCTTGTAAACTTGTCCTCTTATTCTCATCAATCTTCGTTTTTGCTCTTAATGTTCGCTTTGTCCCTTCAACCTTCGTTTTTGTTCTTAATGTTCTCTTTGTACCATCAAAAACTTGTTCTCTTTGTCTCTTAATGTTGATGTTTATTTCTTGTAAACTTGTTCTCTTATTTCATTGTTTGCGTTTCTAGATGTAACAATGTTCTCTACCTTCGAGGAGTCCCAGAGGATGAAGAAATCGAAGAAGCCGCAGAAGACTAGATTGATCGAAATTACTAATTGTGATGACAAACAAAACTAACATTCGTTACTACCTGCTTTGGTATCTTTGGTGTATGTTTTTGTAGTTATGTTTTTGAATCAATGATGACACCCTCGTGAATATTGGGGTGCCTATGTGAAAGTTGTTAGCAATCCTTCATGTGATTTTTCTACATAAATCTGTTTCTGCACCATGTTTTTCATACTACTTGAATACGAGTTAAGGACTGGACTTGGATTTTATAGAATCATGCAGCCCAATATCGAGGAAGTGACTAATTTGTTCTTATTATTATTATTATCATTCGTTGTCAAGATATACCGATGAATAAACAATTATTTGTTAGAAATAGCTAACCGTGTTATTGTCACTTCTGTTAGTTGATTCAAACTGTTAACTGGCATTAAAGGAAGTTCATACATAATTATCACCAGGCACGCCTATAAACATACACAGCATAATCAATAAAGGCAAAAGTACAAGTGAATTACAACATTGATGGCGGTAAAATAATGAATTCAAATTTAAAGATAATGTCATCTGTGTTTCTAATATTATTTTAGTTCTTAAATTTATACCTTTCATTATAGTCCTCTAATTAAGGACTAAAAGTACCACTATACGACTTTTATGAATTACATTTTTGTCTTGAATGCGAAATTGTGCAGCGTAAGTGTCAAATTAATGCCGATCATTTCCCCTTTTCTCTTGTAAGCAAAGTTGAGTCTCATTGTAGAACTGTTTATTAGTCGAAAAAACTAATCACAACTGAAAATATTGATTTTAAAAATCATAAGAACGAAGAAAACTAAATTGATAAATAAAAAACTTGAAATTCGGATTATTTTAATTGAATTAAACTAGTTTTGATATAAGAAACTCACTCCATTTACAATCAATCTTGAAGAAGATTATGATCTTCAATCTTTGTTTTAAGTATGTGATAATTTTTTCTTAAAATCGTGTTCATGTTAATTAACAATTTTTTTTGTTTAAGTTTGATATTAAATTTCTTTCTTTATCAATATCAACATGATATGTCGTTAAATAATGCTAAAACGTATTGATTGTTATGAAAAAAAAAATTGAGAGAAAAAAAATGTAAAGATATATTTTAAAGGTTAATAGTACTCAACTGAAAATAAAATGAATGGGTAACATAAAAATAGAAATTGGTCGAATGTAATTTGAGACTTATTTAAGTGTAATTACATTCATAAATTTATTGCATAACTCAAACAAAAATCTTACAATGAAACTTAACTCCTTTACCGTTTTTCAAAATTGAAAAAAAAAATCATTCTTTGTATTTTTTTGGTTTAACTACTCTTTTAGTTTTTATTTTCGTTTAAAAATGTCAATTTAGTCTTTTATTTTTTTTTTCAATTTGATTCTGATTTTTGAAAAATTGATACAATTTGATTATTTTCGTTAAATTTTTTAAAATTTATGAGATTTTTCATCTAAATCGAAGCTTTTAATAAGTTTGGTTTGATTTGTTTGTGTAATTAACATAATGTTAGTGTCAATTTTGATGAAAAATCATTGATCTATTTTAAGAAAGTTAATAAAAATAACCAAATTGCATCAATTTTTTAAAAATTGGATCAAATTGATACTAAAAAAATTTGAGGACAAATTTGACATTTTTGAACGGCAACAAAGACAAAAAAAAGTAATTAAACATATTTTTTGATCCATTACTCCTATTAAACTTACAAAAATTTTTTTATTAGAGGTATTGCTCGATTGGTTTTAATTAAAAATATATCTGGTCAAATATTAAAACAATGCATAGTTTGACTTGTGGTTTATTTATTAAAAATTGAATCTACTCTAATACAATACAATATGGTTTGGATTAGATTGAATAATTGGAGTTTTATCAACCCCTCTGATAAAAAAACCTTTCACTGTATATACGTAAGACATTTATGTTTGGACATTTGCTGCTTTTGTGTAAATTTTTTATTTTAATTATTTTGTTAAGAATGATGAATGAAATCACAACTAAAAGAAAATTTGTATTATCACTTGGTTCAAAAGAATATAACTTTATCATTTATATTTCAAAATGCGCAACACAAATTTTCACACAGTTAATAATTAGTTTTATTTTATATATTTGTTAGGATTACATAACTTAATTTTAATTAGAATAATAAACTTAATTATATATTAAGTGCATGATGAATTTAGAAACTTAGTTCTTAATAATTTTGTATGATCTATTGAGAAATCAATAAATTTTTCAATTTTTCAATTTTTTAATTTTTCAATTGAATATCCTTTATATGTTAACTTAGTGTTGTAGCTCTTAGGTGACTCACACTAGATATATAACCTTAATCACAAATAAAGGATTGTGTCGGGACCAAGAATGTCTATTAGGAAGCAAGAAATGTGAGTCAGGTGTTTTGTCCCTTTTCAAGATAACCTAACCATGTCAGGCTTCTAGTTTGGTGCTTGTTCTGTCTACGGAGGATATCAAGGAAGAATTTTGTCTCATGCAACCCTTAACATATTTAGAGACAACCTGAAAATACCAACAAGATCATATGTAAAACAAAGGTGTAGCAATAAATGCATATGGAGGATTGAACAACATATCATAGATTCGTTATATCGTCTTATAGTTATATTGTCATATCGTTATATTGTCATATTGTTATATCGTCATATCATTATATCGTCATATCGTCATATCGTTATATTGTTACATCGTTATATAGTTATATCGTTATATTGTTATATCGTTATATCATCATATCGTTATATCGTCATATCGTCATATCGTCATATAGTTATATCGTCATATCGTCATATCGTCATATTGTCATATCCATATCGTTATATTATCATATTGTCTTATCGTTATAATATCATATCGTTATATCGTTATATGATCATATCGTCATATCGTCATATCGTCATATTGTTATATCGTCATATCGTTATATTGTCATATCGTCATATGTTATATCGTCATATCGTTATATCGTCATATCGTCATATCATTATATTTTTATATCGTCATATCGTTATATCGTCATATCGTCATATCGTTATATCGTCATATCGTCATATCGTCATATCGTTATATCGTCATATCGTCATATCGTCATATCGTTATATCGTCATATCTTCATATCATCATATCGTCATATCGTTATATCGTCATATGTTATATCGTCATATCGTTATATCGTCATATCGTCATATCATCATATTGTTATTTTGTCATATCGTCATATTGTTGTATTTTTATATTGTTATATTCTCATATTTTCATATTGTTATATTATTATATCATCATATTGTTATATCGTCATATCGTTATATGATAAAAATATTATATTTTTTATTCTATTTTACTATTATCAAATATTCTGTTTTATGATTGTACATATTAGGTTGTCCTTTTCCCCTTATATCACTGAATTTTGTACTCTATATATTGGATAACTTTCTAATAAATCAGTATGAAAGCTTTGATTAAGTTACTCTTCATCAAACATCTCTTGTGGGTATTTGTGGGTTTTTTTTCCTTCTTATGGCTTATTCATACCTAATAAGGTATCATATTTAAATCGTCATTCGCATTTTCTCCTTTCTTGTTGATTTTTTGCCATGGGGTGAATCCTACTTCATCTTCTGATCACCTCACAAACCCCAAAAATCCCTTATTTCTTCATCCCGGTGAGAATCCTACTCTTGTCTTTGTGTCTCATGTTCTTTTCCATAACAATTGGCGACATGATATGCTCGTTGTGTTGGAAATAAAAAACAAGAACTGTTTTGTTATTGGCACCCTTCCATGACCACTCTCTAATGATCCCTTGCACGCAATTTGGAAATGTTGTAACAAGATGGTAATTTCGCGGCTCACTCACTCAATGGTGTCCGCAATTAAACAATTGTTATGTGTTATGTGGATGGAGTTTGTGTATGATATATGGACCGATCTTTTTCAATTGTTCTCTGATGGTGATAAGTTTCGCATTGCTAATTTACAAGAGAAAATTCAAAGTTGTCGATAAGGTGATTCCACCATTTCCCAATATTACACACGACTTCAAATCTTCTAGAAAGAACTCCTTTTATATCGTTAAGATTCTATTATGAAAATTTTATATATATATTTAATATAATATTATAAAAAATATATATATATATATATATATATATATATATATATATATATATATATATATATATATATATATATATATATATAAAATCATCACATAAAAATAAAAGAGAAGAAAACAAAGGACACACCAAATGCAAGGATAAGCTCGTTTTTATAAAAATAAATCTCAATCTAAATCTTTTTTCTATAAAGGTTGTATAATTAAATATTTGAAATATATAAAATATCAAAAAAGAGACTCAGGATCATACATAGAACTACCATAACACATCTTAAATGGATTCGTAAGACTTTTCACTTATCAAGTTGTCCCTCTTCTCCTCCTTCTCAATAACAATAACTCAAGTGAAACAATTATATAAGTCATCAAGTACTAACAGGGTTAACTTTACTAGTTCCATGAGTATGATCCTCTCTCATATCATATTGTTTGCCTTGTGAAGCTTTCTTCGACTCTCACCACCTAGTTATCATCCTCTCTCTGAGATATATTATACTAGTAGAGTCAAGATAATCTTACATCATAAGTTTCCTTCAATACACTGAAACTAATCCTAGATTGATTTGTATTCCCCCTTAGAGAATGGTTATGGTGGTGGTGGTGGTTGTGGGTTTAGTTTGATGGTGACAGTGATTTTAGTGTGGTGGTGGTTGTGGCTATGGTGTTGGTGGTGGTGGTGGTGGTGGTGGTTGTAGGGTAGTAGTGGTGGTTTTAGTTTGATGGTAGTAGTGGCATTGGTGAAAGGTTGTGAAATGGAGAGTAAAATTAAATTGAACAAATTTAACTAAAATAGAGACTTATTTAAACAAAACACCATCAGTCATAATTTAAATAGTGTCGTTATCAATTTGAATAGTGTCGTTATCAATTTGAACAGCGTCAACGAAAATGACAAAATGAAACATAATTTAACAAATTAGGAACTAAATTAAACACGAAAAATAGAAACAAATAGAACAAAATAGAAACCAAAATAGAAATCAAAATAGTTTTTAAACCTTAATAAAATTACTTTCTTTTGGTATTCATGCGTATTGAACAAGAAAAATGATAGTTGAACACGATCTTTTAAAAATGGAAAGAGATATTATTTAACAACTTTTATAATTATAAAATGGTTTTGACAATGTTAATTTTTGAATTTTCAAAAAATAAAAATAAATAATAGGATGAATGACGTCAAATGATAGTAAAGAAAATTATGGTATAAAAAATACACTTTTGTTTTATAAAATACACTGATTTAACACTAAGTTTTTAATAATAAAATATAAGACATTAAATTAAAAGCGATGTAGAGACGGGAAAGTGTTTGCAGTTTGCAGTTTGCAGTTTGCAGTTTGCAGCATCCATAATATATTGGCATCGATTATAGTAACATATGTGAACTAAACAAAAATTAAATATTCCTTTCCCTAATAACTACCAATCTACAACACCAAGGGAGTAACACGTTCATTCTCACGTACATGCCAGCCACCAAAATATTTCACCGGAAACTTATACAAATAAATCAGAAATGAAACTGTACAGGTACGAAATCAGTAATTCCAGAAGCTAAAACTGGGATTTTAGTATTAGATTTCCCAGTTTCCACACCAAAGCCGTATCGTGGATGAAGAGAAGTCTCACAAACTCGTAAAAGAAAAAAAAATTATCGAAAAAATAGCTGTAACGGTGAACGATGATGTTGATGATATTGATATCTTATCTTTTGGAACTTCGACTCCTTGACATGAGATCTCTGAGGCCGCCAACAATCCATGTCTCTTTTGCAATATCAGAAGAAATGCCGTAAAAATCAGAGTCGTATCGCATCACCACCATCTTCTCCTTCTTTCTCCTCTCTTCCTCCATCAACGACTTTAAACTCTGTCCCTTCTTTACCACCACCTCCCCTTTTTGTTTTCCTTTGTCTCTCTCCTCTTCTTCAACATCACCACCTTCCCTCTCTCTCACCCAACTTTTCGCCGGAGCAGACCTACAACGCATCAGCAATAACGCGTTCGGAGGAGGAACCGACACCGACACAGACACGCTTTCCTCGTCATTTCTTCTCTCCTCTGTCTCTTCTCTCCGCTTGTTTTGGTTCTCTTGCAACACCATGAACCATTTCGAGAAAACAGTTCTCGATGCTTCACTCTCGTTTTCTCCCACGCCCACGTGCTTTTCCTCCTCTTCTTCCACTTCCTCCTCCTCCTCCTCATCGTCTTCTTCTTCTTCAGTGGCGATGTCGGTTCCGGAGAAGGAGCCGAAGCATCTGAAGTCGAACCTTATGCTTCTCAAGCAAGTCAAGAACTGCATTATATCCTTCTTGAAACCGAGGGTCTCGGCCCAGCTGAGACGCTTCCTCTGTTTTTTGTCGGTGTGGATCTTCTCTATCTCTTCCATCACCGATTGCCAGCTCCTGCACGTCGTTTTGGGCCGGACCTTGATCTGACCGGCGCACGTTACTTTGGGTGAGGTTGGTTCCGTGATTTCTGAGCCCATTGATTTGGTTTTGGACCATAATAAAGGACTGGCTTGGCCTCCGGCGCCGCCTCTGGAGAAGGATTTCTTACGGTGATGGTGGCTGTTGTGGTGGCGTTTGCTGGGCTCGGAGGGTCGGGCCGGGCTGCAAATGGGCTTTGGCATTAGAGTGAGATGAGCCCGAGATGGGAAACATACCAAGAGATCAGCGGAGGGTGGTGCTTGTGGTAATGCTTTGCCTTCTCTTGCTTTGATCATATTGTGGGTTATTGTAATTTGTTTTGGGTGAACGTGTATGTTGCAATGAGCTTAGATCTTGAGCCTGGTTCGGAACAGTAGCAACAGAAGTAGCAAATACCAATGGTGGTGTTATTGTGTGAGGGGTTTTTAAAAGAAAGGAGGGAAGCAATGACAGCTTATGCAGTTATGCTTTAGCCTTTATCTAGGTGTTCCTTCTCTTTTATCCATGGGTTTGTTCAATTCATTCTTATTGCGCTGCTTTTTGGTCCCCTTTCTCACTGTTTGAATTTGTGTCACGGGGGTTTATTTAAAATAGATAATAGAAATTGGTGCTTGGTTGGGGAAATGCTTAAAAAAGAAAAAGGTTAAATGGAAAGGCAAAGCCCACGAGGCTTGCTTCATGATCCAATCATGGCCACACCTTGTGAGCCCATGACAGATGGTTGAGTTCACTCTGCATGCCCTCTTCTTCCTCATACACATGCTCTCAACTCACTCTCACCCTCAACTACCTAACGGCCCCTCCTTTGGAACCCACAACTTTCTGTGAGAAAATTTAAAGAAACCAAAACTCTCCTTCTTTCGAGAGAATGAATGAATAGAGATCATTACTTGGGGATCAGTTTCAACTCATCTTCCACTTCATTGCTTCCCAACCCAAACTGCTGCTGGACCATCATTCCATTCAAGTACAATCATATTTTAAGTAATAAATTTTTACAGTTTTTTCATGTCGAGATGTCATCTTTTAAATAATTTTAAAATATTGAAAATAAAAAAATAAAAAACCATTTAAAAAATGTCATATATAAAAGAAAGTTATCAAAATTTAATAGTCAAAAATCATTTTTCTTCTATCGAACCCTTTTCTCTTACTACAACCATTAACTACTACACATCAACAAAATAATCACCTATCTTACATAATTTCCTTTAATCGTTTAAATAAAATTGAAAAATTATACTTTGAATCCCAATTTTTTTATTTTCATTTTTTATTCCCTGACGTAGTTTAGTATGGATCGTTAATCCTTTCAAAGATAATGATAGATTAATCAATGAACCACACTAAGTCATGTTAGAAATTAAAGAATGGAAATACAAAAATGAGAATATTATTAAAATCGTGATAAACATTCTTGACTCTTTGATAAAAAAATACGAATGTAGTAATTAACCTTAATAATGTTATATAATAATTTATCAGTTAAATTTTTTTAATGGAAAAAAGTAGTTATCTATAAAATTATTAGTCATTTAAGTTGGGTAACATAATTAAAAATTGTGCAAATGAGACTTTGTCACCCTTTTCTTTATCTTTGTTGTCTCATTGTCTCGTACTTTTTATCTTTAAAAAGTGAATAATACATCTAAAGAAACAAAAAATGTTGGCGTGAAGTGACCGTAAAATTCAAAGGAAATATAGAATGATGCTAAGTGTATGAATATGATTTGACAGTAGCAAAGAGGAGTTTCCTTAGGTGTAGGTTGAAGAAAATTTTGAAGTAGTTTATTCTTTTTTCTCTCCTTTTGTTTTCCTGAATGGGGAGAATGTTATGTTGCAGCCGAACTAAAGTTATGAAGGTGTGAAACGGGGACTAAGTAAAGTGAGGATATCATAATGAAGACGGTAACGCACTTGATAGCATGGGAAAAATGGTCCCCTCTAGTCATTATGCAGGTAGCACTAGGATTATAATTTTATGCTTTACCAGGACGAATCATATAATACTCTTCTTCATCTTTATCTTTTAATTCATAGTTGTCATCATCATATTCAGATCTTCTACACTTATATTTACATATTCCATGTTACAACCCATATAAACAAACCCAAATAACGCTTACAAAAGCTCATGGTAACGTAACTTCCTCAACTCATACACGTGCTTCACTCTCAACTAATATATTTCTATTATCTTTTCAACTTTGAAAAGTTACTCTTGCCTGTTTCACATAAAATTTTTATCACAAAACTTACTGTTACTCGCACAATCTGTTAAATAATTTGGGAGAAGAATGACATGAGAATTTTCAAAATATCCCAGAAAGAACAAAGAGAGTTACCCAATAAAATTTTGAAATAAAAGGAGTTCTTAAAATCTAATTTCAAGAGTTTTGACTTCTACTTTTTTTTGTTAGCTTTATTTCAAATATCAGAGCTTAAACTTCAATTTTGAATTCTTTAGTTTTAAAGTAACTTTCAAGCTAAAAGAAATCAGACAAAGTGGTACTTTGGAAGTAATATATAACTGTTTTGAGTTCATTCAATTTAGAAGACACTTACAATAGGTGATGTGCATAAGGTTGAAGAAGTCATTTTCTCACCACATCACGTTAAATAAGAGTGTGGAAAAAAGGAAGAAAGAGAAAGCGTGTTGAAATGGTTGCATCTTCGGCACTGTAGTTTCGGCTTTCCATAAGAGAGACAGCTCAACTTCTTACGAAGTCATTAACCATGAAACCTAAGAAGTAGAGCTTCACACCATTTAATAATCCAATTGATATTGAAACATGTGGATTTAATTTAGCTTTAAATTCTTTAAAATATATCTCATTTCATATTAGTTGAATTTACCGTATAATTCACTATCGTAGTAGAAGTGGGCTTTAAGTTATTTATGATAGGCTCTAACCTAACTCTGATACTATATTAGAAATGGATTTTAAGTATAACTCAACCCTACAAAATCAACTTGTAAGACGAGGTTTACACCCTACTTATATATTGTGAACTGACTTTATCTTTAATCAATGTGAGACTTCCAACATATTGAGATTCCTTCTAAATTTGATGTTCAGTATTTTTATATGAATATTTAATATTCTTACACTGAGAATATTTGTTAAAAGATATTATATTGACAATATATAAAAAATCTTATCGAATCCAATATTTTAAAATTAAGATAGTGTTGTTAATATTATATGTTAATATCTTATAAAAGTATTTTAGCATGCGATTAAGTACATTTAAGCCAATAATTTTCTTTTATAATTTTTAAATAAAGTTTGAAAAAAGTAGCTCAAATAATGATGCATGTTTTTCATAAAATGATATATTGGATAAGAGGTGAAGTGAACCGATAGTTTTCACATATACTTTTTGTTGGGTAGCCTCCATAATTAAAAAATTGAAACATTTTGTCTAACTAGACCCATCATGCATTTACTTATTCTAACATCTCTTTACGGAAAGCAAGATGCTTCGTATTCGGCCATATTAATGCTATGGAAGCGGAAGGAAGACCAACACAACCACATTAGAGAGAGGATGGCTTAAAGATTTTAATCACTTCAGCTTCGGTGGATATATACAATGAGAATAACAAAAAGGAGTCTTCAATTTAAAAAATAATTTGGAAAACATACATGTAACACCAAAAAAAAAGTGTTTTCAATAATTTTCTTTTAGTTTTGTAACACAAGATGCAATCAATATCTTTGTAAACGTGACAGATCCAGAAATTTCTTTTGAGCATAATAGTTTATAGTATATATGTGAAAGAAAAAAATTATAGAATATATAATTTTATGAAAGCAAATGTAAAATATTTAAGTTTGTGTGATTTAACTAATATGGTAATTTTATGTAAATATTGAAATCAAAATAAATTTTGACATGCCAAATCATATCCTTCACTCAAAATAAATTAGAAGATTTCCTTATCTAATCAATGATCTAAGTACTAGCTAATTAGGCATGTCAAAACGGGTTAGGTCCTAGCGGTCTTTTTAATTTTACCCCTTTCTTTATTCATTTGTTACGATACAAAGAAGAAACCCACAACAGGCGACTCACACATAGAACAACACCCACGGTAGGCAACTCTACTTAGCGACGGTCCTTCTTTAACAAAGGTGACCTACAGTTTCCAAACTCACGGTGAAGGTCACCCACAGTTTCTAAGTTCACAATCGCGAAATGTTTGTCCTTTATTTTCTTTGGAACATTTTTTAGGGTTCCTTTGTGGTTGTATCGTGTAGTTGTGGAGATGAAACATTTTGTGAATTGGGATTTTTTTTGTTTTAGTGACTTCGTGGATAGGGTGGTTGGGATTTGCATAGCCCCTAAATTTTGGCTTTGGGGAGGAGTTTTATTGAGTCTTGTAGAGAAAATAGTTACTATTTTTTTGTGCAATATCAAAGAAAAATGTGGATTACATATACAAAGCAACTGTGTTCATGCAATGGGTAGTAGAACAATATTAAGATAGCTATGTTTTTCTTTTTCATATGTGGTTGCAGATCTTGTAGCTGGTACAAGTTTTAGAGTTTCATCAAAGGCCAATTTTGAAAAAAAAAATAAGGAAGGGGTGTGGTGGGCCAGCCTGCATATTGGCGGGATAAGTCTAACTCAACAGTCCCTAACTCGTTAGTCCGATTACTCATTTATTGGCATACTAGAAACGAGTCTGGCCTAAACGGACCGAATTAGCCTGTTTTGACATGCCTAAAGCTAATAATGTATGAATAGATGAATCTTATAATAAATTATATATGTATATCTAAATGTAGTTAATATTCAAATTTTAGTAGACAATCAATCTTTGAAAATATTTTTAAAGATGAGGAGAAAATTAAGTTAGAAAGTATGAGAATGATAAATATTTGAGTCCTAACTACTATTCATATTTATCAAAGATTTCTTTTAAATGATAAATGGAGATGTGAAAAGTGTTTTGTGCAAGTTTCATACACATGTCAATTTCTTGTAAGAATGCTTCTTAATCTTCATTTATCTTATCTAAGTGGAAAATTTGCACATATTTGATCCAACCATGCCATTTTTTCCTGTGAATTGCATTTATAAGATTCTTTCAAAGGTTCTTACAAACAAAATAAAGTATGTTTTTGGAATCATTTGATAAGAGAAAAAATAATTTTTAGTGAAAGAAATATGTTGTATATGACACACATAAGAATGTTGCAAGCTTTGACATTCACTTGACATGAGTATTTTTTTTGTCTTCAGTTTAAAGTTCTCTTGGGATAGATTGGTGATTCCTATCTAGCTAAACATAATTGCTTTTCTCCCTCATGTCTAGCATATCTATAAGGCATGACTCAAATAAAACAATCATTGTATGCTTCCAATAGTAATAATCTACACCTTTAGACAAAGGCAAACACATGGACCTAAAACTTAACAAGTTTTGTTGTAGGATCATGCCTTTCGTAGGACTTAACCCGCAATCACAACTCCACCAAAACCCCAACCAACACACCCCAAAACTAGGATTTGGATTACGCGAATAAGCAGGGTACCTCTCAGCTCACAAAAAGGGCGAAGAGACCTCAACTCATTATACCAAAACTCTGGGTGTTGATGGTCAAAGGCACTTCGACCTACAACTATATTATGCATCAAGACTCTCAACTAGCACATCTCGATTCTGGGAGCTAGTGTATATACATAGGTTGAGAACATCTAAGCCTAATGCGTGTGTAGGTCAAAGCCACCTTGACATGTACGAAGAGATTAGAGACATGTATGTCATTACTGTAGTATAGATCCACCTAAGCAAAAGGTCAAATCATAAAGTGATTAGGGACAAGTAAATGCATTACAAGTTTTAAAATCTAGTGAGTTTCTAAATCAGATTTTGAAATTCAGTGAGTTTGTAAACCAAATTTTGAAATTCGGTGAGTTTTTAAGTGGGTATATTTCTTGACTAGATTTCCAAATTCGGAGTTGTGGCTATTGGGGATGCGAGATATTCAATATCTACTTACCCCAATTTTCTTTTTTTTTTTTATTTACTTTTGTGAAGGGTATAATTTTGTAGGGGCAAAAAATTTAGAGGTGGAAAAGAAAAACTTGGAGGTGCAGGAAAAATCCCCTTATGAGGTCCGGTACTCTTTCGTAAGAAAATTTTATTCTTTTTTATTCTCTATGTGTGTGCACTCGTGAATCTCAAAAATAGAGTAGCGTATGCATACGGGCCACTGGGCTTAGAAATCCAAATGGATAGGAAAAGTCAATCTCCACAAACATGGAGCAATATTACAAAACAATGCCTTTTAAATTTCAGGAAATCGTGAAAATTTCTCAATAAAGTACTTACTTGGTATTTTAAATAGCATGTTTATACAAAAAAAAAAAGACACTTATAAAAAATTGTACATAACTATTACAAGTAAAAAAGATTCTTCTCCATGAATGTAATAACGTTTGAAGTATGAATTACAAATGATTTAAACTCCTTACCACTGAGTAGTAACCTAATTTCTATTGCTTTTATTTTGAAATATATAAATATAAACAAAAACTATTAAAGGCTACGAGAAAGCATGAAGTTAGTACCCATGAAGGCCTGACGAGAGAGCAGCAAGGTAGGAGTGACAAGAATTTGGAGTGGGCATAGCGAGCAAAACCCAACATCTTAAAGTGGGCCAGATCCAGCCCAACTTAGACATACCGAAGTTTTTTGCTTCCCGCACTCCCACAAATTATAGACGCACTCTCCTAATTTTTAAAATGATTATTTTACTTTTTCACAAAATTGACACCCGGATTACCTGTTCTGGAAATCTTTTGGAATACACTATCCAAATTTTTTGAAACATGATTTCTGTAACAGAATCTTGGAAATAAGATTTTCAAAAGGAAATTTACAGAATAAGTTTTCATGAACACATAAAATGTATTCTAGAACAAAAATTTTGAAACAAATTGTCTGGAGCATATGTAATATCTTCTGGAATGAGTTTTGTGAAATGATTTTTCTAGAGCAAGTTTTTTGAAGCACATAAAATGTGACTCGAGCTTTTTGGAATGAGCTTTTCTTCCTCGACATGTTATCTATCTCTTTTTTATTTGCAGCAGTAATGGTACAGAAGACGGTGACAATAATTATACGGTGCAGTTTAGTCTTTCTCAGTTCTTATCAAATTTCAATTGTCTTACGTCACTCTAAGAATTTTGTTTTTTAAGAACAAAATTGTAACGATCTCTACGCTCCAAATACATGCAGTACTGCCGAACTAGCGTCGTTGGTGACTAAATTCCGAGGTCACTGTCCAACTTTTCACACTGCAACCAAAAGCCAAGTGACCGACAATATAAATGAAATGTAGCATAATTTATGAGCTTTTTGTAGCTGCTAGGTTCTTCCCCCCGTCCCTTTACATGAGCTTTTTTAATGATTTATTGTTTTGGGTGGTGCCTTGGTGCTAAGTCTTTCGAAGATATACTTCAGCAGCCGCTAGACCTTTTAACAAATAATTTGTACTACTATTGCTGTTTGTGGGCTACATTGATGGCACTGTGCCAATGGCTACCAACACTTTTGAGTAATGATTAGCACCGATAGATAAAAGATTCACTCATTCACAAATCATATATATCATAGTTTTGTTCCAACTTCCAAATGATCTTTTCATTGGCTAAGGTAGCAGGAACGCAATTAACGCTGTTTGAAATGTGATTCCAAACAATGGTTCGGAGTTGTTATATGGTAATGTCAACTTAAGAAATGATATATATTGTGAAGATGCGTATGAAAAGAGGAGGATGATGGTGTGTCAGATTTTGTATGTATCTGAAGCAAAACAGCTTTGAAACCTGAAAAGAACCTAACTTACTTGTTAAAGGATAATGGATGGGACAAAAGAAAATGGAAAAGTTTTGAAATATGAGCTTGCAATTATAACAGGTGTGCGTGTCAGTCTGATGGGAAGGACAGTTATGGTAGGAAAAGCATTCGAGTTTGTGGTAGATTATTTTAGCTGTATTGCGGCCAAAAGGTTGAAAACAGAGGCACGTAGCTTGCAGGGAAGAACAAGAGCCTACAAATGTTGGCACCTCATCATGGAAGAGTAGAAGGGAAAACCATCCAAATGCCAATAAACATTATCCAAATTAACACTTCCTGCTGTTTTTTTCCGCCACAAAAACGTGTCACAAACTCAACACTCCACGCTTCTCTCAACATTTTATCTACCTCATTCTATGTAATGCTTACTTAGTTCATGCACACACTCATGTAAATTTTCAGAGACAGCCACGTCTCATCAAAATTCTACATGCACTGATAATTTACCTTCTTTTCATTAATATAACCACATTGATTAGTTTAATTTATGTTATTAGAATCATTTTATTACCAAAATTATTTGTCTATAACATTGAAACTAGTTGTAGGTTTCAGCATTAGAATTTTCGCATAATTCAAGTCCTCAAAAATGGTTTACGAGGAAAAAATTTACATCTATATTTGGGTATTGGAAAGAAGAATCATCAGATAATATTTCACACCAATAAATTATGAATCAATTCATATAAATACGTACAAGTGATTATGAATCTCATACAAAATTAAAATTTTAATTAAAATTTTAAAATAATATATATATATATATATATATATATATATATATATATATATTTAAAAGTAGGGTTATTTTTGGATGAATATAGTATTAAGGAAAATAGAATTGATGTGAATATCCTTATAATTTATGTATAAGAGTATTGTGTCATGTGTCATTGTTGTACTACAGGTAAGTATAGACCAAAATTGAAAATAAATTAAACAAAAAATGAAAATTTATCATGTTAATCAAGCCTAACAAAAACAAGAATCAAAGTATTTAAGTCAAATAATTTATTTTCTTAAATTCTTATTTAGGAAGAAGTTTTCCCAAACATGTCCATATTACTTTGACTAAAAAATAATCAAATTAATTTTTTTATTTCATATGCATTTTTATTTGAATTAGTGTAAAATTAATCATTAACATAAATTCGTATAAAATTTATGTAAAAAATTTTATGTTCTCAAACAATCAAATAAAGTTTTGCATTATATGAATAAAATTTGCATCACAATAATTCATTTGGATTGATGTTAAATCTCATCCCTTTTGTTAAGAGATGTTTCCTCATTATCCATATTATTTTAACTTTAATTTTTATTAATTTGAGACACAAGTTTTTTTTCTAGTACACCTTCTAATGCCTACTACTTTTAAGTTTGATGCATAAATGATAAGGTAACTTATTGAACAGCATACATAAGATCATTATAACTGTACATATGACCCATCGTACTTTCAATATTAACTATTATGTATATGTACGACTTTGATTGAATACGAGGCACGCACTTAATTGAAGATAGTAGTAATCTGGAAGCAACTATCTTCTCATTATGGTTTTAAGTTGCGACTAATGATTTAACGTCCATGTACGTAACACATATCATAGCTTTTCCTTCTTTCACTTCATTCCTCTCTTTGAATTTTTTGTCTTTTCCTGTTCGTTTTCTTGTTTCTAATTATTTTGACCGTACATGATAATATCAATAGTAATAATAATGTAAATCGGATCACGTAAGCACGTACATTGGCTCGCATAGAAGTAGAGGTGCAATCAAAATGATATGAAAATTTTGAAAGATTTGGTTTATTTTTTCTTCGATGTAATTCTTTATTTTTATACGTGACTAATTTATGAGAAAGGGTGGTGCTGGTTTTAGTTTTGGTTCTTATTCAGGTGGGTAAACTCTAAAGAACATTTTTGCTTTACCAGAAAAACAAAGAAGAATGGCCCCGGCGGCAGCACTTGCGAATATAATAAACGTGTAGATTCTTTGTACTTGTAGTATTGTTGCAAAGAAGCACGTGGTGATGAGTAAGTAGGAATGGTTAATAAAGGCTTAGTCTCGTCCAACGTGGGTGTTTGTACGATGAATAAGGATGTGTTAGTTAGAGCCACAATATTTTGTGGATTTTTAAATGAGAGAAAATTGAAAAAATGAGGGGCGATTATTAGTTTATAGTTTGGGAGTGGGGTTGGGTTTAAAATTCTGCAACAGGGCATGCAGAGGAGAAGAAGGATTCTTGTTCTTGACAACATAGTTCAACTAACCACCATCATCCAAAATGCCTCTCATTCTTGACAACCTAGATGCGCACTATTTTCACTCAGATTCTGTGTAAATATTGCAACAACTTTTTTTGTTATTCTTAAGATATCAACTTTGAAATTCACATTCATTTATATAATACAGAGCATCTCAACAAAATAAACAATTAAATTATCAATTATTAATACCCTATTACGTGAATAAGTGTTGCTTATCGATAAACTCAGTAAATTCTATGCACCCATTATATGACATAAAAATATATAAATGAAAGATACGAGATATTAGAACGCTGTAATTTTAATGATATTTGGAATTTTAAAACTCTATTAACAACGGTGATGAATATTCATGATGTAGATATGTGTTGTCCTCATTTAGTTTCATGTCTATTATTTTTAGAGGTAGTTTTTTGAACTTTTGTTAAGAGTACAAATTTATATTTATACTGAATTTAATAGTTATTTATGCATTGGTTAATGTTTAGAGAAAGACTTTCGAAGATTTTGGTTGGGAAATAATATTATTTAGTGTGACATACTTTTTCACCAATGAGAGTGGTTACTTGAAATCTTAGAGAAAGATGATCCTAGAGCTTACGATGTTGTAAATATATGCAATTCAAATTTTTTTCATATTTTTCATGAAAGAATTCTATACACTGATAAATCAACTAATTTAGGATTAATTTTTAGAGAATAATATAAATGTTTTAATGTTTTATCTAGATTCTTTTCATAATAGGTATTATTTCTCTCTACTTATGTTTTGTGATGACAAATAATTGATGAATTTTGGAATATTAGTATAATTATTTAAATGTTAAAGTTTACACTTATGTTTAATATTGTTTTTGAATGTTGAGGCCATAAAAACATTATACACTGCGTGTCCAATTTACTATGTTGTCTTATTATTTGAATGTTTCTATGTTTTTGTTTCAGCATCTAGTGCTGCGTTAATTTGCGCCAAATATGGATTTTCGTTAGCTAGAAGGGCCGTTTCTCAAATGTTGTATATAAAGGGTCACTTAAACTGCACTACCTTTTCAGGAAACACTGACTATTTTGTTCCTGATTAATTTCTTTTTTATTTGCAATCCGAAATTCATAAATAAGATTACTAAAACCTATATAATAATAGCATTTATATAGAGATTCACTTTCACTTATTTGATGATTGTACAATTTCTATCAACTTTTTATTTTGTTTATTAAAGTTTTGAAGTTATAAAAATAAGAGATTACACATGTCCTTAGCTGTTAGGCGAAATACAAATTATTTTGAGGAAGAACCCCTGTTAGTGATGTGTGATTGATGTGCAGAGGAAGGCATTGATTCACATCGCAGGAATAGTCAGATTCAATGGTTCAGACCCACCCTTATATCTAAAAATACACAAGAACTATAAATTATAAAATTGTTATAAATTATTAGATGAAATGTGTTTTAGATGGGGTAGCATTGTAGAGCAATCAATTACAGCTTGGACCATTCTATAGCTAGTGCTCCATGCACTAATAATAAAAACAAGCAATGGAAAGAAAGAAACTTCGTTAAGATAATGACAAAGATTCAAGGAACAATCCTTTTTACTCACTATCAGTGTATAAATTACATTTATGACAATAATTTGTTCGTGGAATGTTCTTATTCGTTTCACTAAGTACATTTAACTGGATTCTTTGATATAAAAAAAGGGAGTAATCTTGGATTTATGTAGTGGTCCGATTTACTTTATACGAATAGAAAAATAATGATCATTATACGCATCATCAAGTACACTCTTTTTGATCCAACCCCAAATCTTCTATGACAACCTTATTGGTGCCACTCATTGAGGTGTTAAATTAAATCTTGTATGCGTGCCCGATACGATATTGAGGACCTAATCTTTGCATATTCAAGTAGGAAATATGCGATGAAAAACGTAGGCTTTTAGTTTTTTGTGACTTGAAACTGAAAGGAGAATTGATGCAAGGGGTTTAAAAAGCACCCAAGTTGCTCTAATAGCATCATTCCGACTTTTGATGTTTGACAAGTGAATTCCATTCCAAAACTTCCAATGACCCATTGAAGATCATAGGATATATAAAACTAAAAAAACTAAAAACTAAAGTGAGAGAGTGGATATCCGAAAATGCAGATTAGAAATGAAGAGGTAAGTGTATGTGTTGGTTTGGATTAATATGAATGATTTATAAAGGTGGTTGCACTGAGAAAAGATGTGGGCATGGTGGGCATAAGTGGGCTTAGCACTAACCCATGATTTGTGGGTCCAACATGAATCATTGCCTTCCCATTGTGGCTGCCAAGTCACATCACAGAAAGGCAACTATGTGTGGACCCTTCGCCTGCTGCAACTGCCTTTCCTTTCCTTCCTTGATGGGACCACTCATTTATATTTTTAATAATATCATACCAAAAAAATTAAGATCTTATATATTAAAAAAGATTTTAAGTTATAAACAAAAATCGTCTTTATAATTTAATATTACTTTTTATTGATAAAAAACTAATATCAAAAATATGTGCTTTACAAGATTTTTTATAAAATAAAATAAAATTAAGAATTGATGTTATGGATAGCTTCCTCATAGCTGAAAGTCTCTCTCAATGGGTTATCCAAATGGTGGCTGGCGGTTTTTTCAGTTGATTACCATATATTTTATGTGTGCTCCTGCAGTGGGGTTTCCAATTTGGGATAACTGTTACGTGAGAATGAGCGATTGAAGAAGCTTTGTGAATGGTGGATGTAATGGACTACAATGGAGCCTACTGGCACAGCACCGATCATTTCGATGGAGACCATACTTGCAAATTCAATGCTGGTAGCATCGGAGCATATCCCTCTAACAAACTTTTCCTTGTGTTAAAGTGAAACGATAAAATTGATGTGTAATGTAAAATTTATAAATAAATTTATTTTATCTTTAGCCAATGTAATAATATATTTTTTATATGAGACAATTTTTGAAATATGAAATTAAGTAATAATAAAAGTCCTATTATCAGAAGTATAATAAATTCAATAAATAACAAATTTTGTTATTATAAATTTTAAATTATTTTAATATTATTTTAAAAAACAAACTTTAAATTTAACTCATACAAAACCAATTTATAAATTAAAATTTACATCTAATATGTAATAAATTTATCTTATTTTTAACATTGATTACGAAAAAAGTTTTAAAAACACCTGTAGTGAAAATGAATAGATGATATCTTATATATTTGTCATCAGTATTTCATGAATAATTTTTTAGATTAAATATATTTTTTCTCTCTATAGTATTTGACAAAATTAAAAATGGTCTATGTGCAAAATTTTGAAGCATTTTAATCCTTATCCTTTCAAAAACAATAGATTTGGTCCCTAATTTTAAATCATGTTACAATTTCACCCAAATGACAAACAGTGTTGCACTTAGACCGTTACATACAATGACACATGGCCGGCACGTGTTTAATATATTTTTTAATTAAAATTAAATGACACCTCTCTCTTTCTTCCATCTCCGATTTATTCCTCAACTCCACAATTTCTCTTCCCCTTCATCAACAATCTCACAAAACCCACAAATTCCTTCAAAATTCATCTTCTAGAGTCGCGATTCACAGCTTCTAGCGCCGGCGAAGCCCCCTCCTTCTTCGATTGTAGCAAGTGGAGGATCGAAACCCCACTAGCGGCGTCAACAATAACCGTCATGCGCCAGCCACGGGCCATTCCTTCTTTGTTCAGGCTCGCCGCATCCTCTTCACCATTAGAACTCGCATTTCCTCGCCACGTTGCAACGTCACCACCATTACAATTTCAGGCGAGGCTTTCACTTGCTGCTGTTTCTCAGAAGAACACGACATTCACAAATTGAAACATAATCATGTGTGCCCCTCGTCCTCTAAGTGTAACCCACACTTTTCCTACTGGGGTTAGGTCCCTGAAGCATCAAAAGGAGATATTCTTGCTTAGAAATGTCTTACATACAATTTGTCAGCCAAGTAATGTTACTGTTAAGAAAAAAAAAAACTTCATAATTGATTTGATTTTAAACACCGACAATTACGTGTCACTATATGTTACAAAACCGTCTAAGTGGAGTATCGTTGGTACGTGGGTAAAATTGTAACCGTGTTCAACATCACATATAAAAACATATTTAATCTTGTTCTTTTAATATTTTAATGATGAAAGAGTAACAAAAGTTAGTATATGATCTAATGTTGATCATCTTGCATATGATCATTGTTATTGGAAATAATCTAAATGTAAATCTAAATTTAATTTGAATAAAAATAATAAAGTTAAACATAATATTAATAAAAAATACTCTTAAACTTACTGTTTCGAAATTTTAGATTTAAAATGGTATTAATTCTTAATTTAGGCTGCACTAACATACATATAATCTATCTTTAATAACCTATTTTAAATAATAAAATCATCTGTGATATCGGAATTGATGATTTATGATAACTGCTTAAACTATATTGGCAAACTTCAAATTAAAAGTAGTATCATTGTTCCTATGACTTCAAACTAATCAATATTAAAAAATAAAATAATATGACTTAGTACAATCATTAAAAATAAGGTTTTCTCTTTACTGCGATGTTAAACTTAAAAATTTTACTAGATAAGTAAGAATTTTTTTCTTGGAAGTTATTAAATTTTAAGCTCTGAATCTGCTTTAATGCATTGCATATGTTAGGAGAAGAGGATCATTGCTTGAAATATTACAAATTCAATATGAACACGAACTCTTTAAAAAGTCTATGCATCACTTTTAACCAGAGGTAAGGAGCACTGAGAGGATCTCTATTTGAGATATTATTCCTCCAATATATATAAAAAAATGAAGAATTGTCACTATTGTAAAAAATTAGATGAAAAAAATTACATTATAGAAAGACTTCAAAGATTAAAGAATTTAATCATAGCCTCCTCCATTCTATTATATAGATATATTATTATTTATCAACTTCATTCATATAAAATATTCATTGATTTCATAAATAATCAACTTTTGTTACAAATTTTAAATAAAGGTTTCTTGTCTGCCAAGTTTACTTCATCCACAAGCTTAAATTCAAAGTAATTTAAATCGGAAGTATTCTTTCTAATAATAAAATGTCTCTTGTACCAACAACTTGATGTATACATAAGAGTTTATATTATGATATTCACCGTTATCATTAGTATTATTTAGATTTTCTTCTTCTTTATTTTCTTAAAAAATAATTTCCCTTTTTTTAACACAATAAGTAGGATGGATCTTCTTAATGGCCCCTCCAATCTTTTAAACTTTTATATATGTATAGTGATAATTTATTGAAATTAAATTAGGTAAATTTTACTTTTATAAAACACGTTAGTTAATGTTAATAAATAATAAAATATAAAAATATAACAAAAAATACAAAAATTTTTAAGATATTTTTATTTTTCTTCTCGTTCGTTTTTTTCATTTATTTTTATATTCATTTTTCATTATTTCTCATGTTATTTTTTAAAAATAAATTAAACACAAATTTATTATTTTTATTTTCATTTCTTACATATTTTTTTCTATTTTGAAATTAAAAAAGATAACTCTCTTGTTATACTTGTTATTAAAATATTAATTTTTCTTTTATCTCATGGATTTTTTTTTTTAGTATTTTTTTATGACCAAAAGAATTTAACTATTATATACTTTTTTTCGTAATACGTTTTTAATCGTAAATTAATTATCATATATTTTCTTTTTAATAATTACACCACTATTTAATAGATAGTAATTGTTTATTTTTTGGTCTTAAACTTTTTTTCAAGATAAGTGTACTTAGTAAGAATAAAAAAATAAATCCATTTTTTAAAATCGATAAAAGAAAAGATACCTTTAAAAAAAATTTAAAAATTCAATTTTTTCACTTGCTTTGAAACATGATGCTAATATTTTTTTTTTCATTTTTGTTGCATTTATGGCATTGATTAAATATATAATTTTTAAATGTATTATTTCATCTATCCAAACCTCTCATATTTAATTAGTATTTTTGTGTTAAATAACTTGTATCTTTTATTTATTTATTTAGGACACGTGTAATTATTTGTCTAAAGGAAAAGAGTGATGGATGGAGAAAAATAGAAAAATAAGCATGTGAGGGAAAGAAAATAAAAAGTTGGCGTAACATATTGAAATATGAAGATCCATATTGCAACTTATTGTATCCAATATAAGTAGTTCCTTAGCAAGGAACCTATGTGAGAAAGGACAGTTTGAAAGGCATTGGATTCTACCTTTGACCCAAAGAGGTTCATGCATTATAGCATCTACTATGGCCTACGGATGCCACTCTTCCTGTGCTAGGTTGGCACCCCAAAAATGGTGAAAAAGTTTTCTTCATAATTCATATAAAGGTTTCATCCTTTCAACAATTTATCTAGAAACATTTGAATTTCAGATGATAAAAAGATATTGACATTTAGATATAATAAAAAAATATCTTAAAAATATATATAATTTATCACGAGTGGTTAAATCTTAATAAACTTGTATCAAATTAAATAAAAATGGCTGCGAGATAAAAGATAATTTGAAAGCTAGCTTAGAAACAATCCAATTGAGAGGGTGACATAAGTGTGATTATAGACTATAGAAACATGGGTTCATTCATGAGATGGTATTTCAGAATTGGATAAACTCATGTGACACGAGTCTTCCACAATATATACTTTTAAGACACTTTTGGAGGTACGATGCTTAATTGGATAAACTTTTTTACCTTTTACCCCTATTTTTATGTTGTAGACAAATGAGGTATATAATAAAGGACAATACAATATTAATATTTATGTATCATTTGAAAATAAGTAGACCATAATTCATTTTCAATCGGAAAGATTTTCCCACAAATCAATTAGTTTGACATGTTTTTATAACAATATTACTTATTTAATGCAGTTGTTTTATGATGAATTTTTCTATAAAAATATCTCGAAGACAAAAAAAATTATAATTTAATTTTATTATTATCAAGAATATATGATTTTTTATATAAAAATATCTCAAAAAGAAAAAAATTATAAGTTAATTTAGTTATTATCAAGAATAAATTGTTTTTTAAGACCGACCCGACCAATTCATAATGTACCGGTCGGCTCATATTATATCATAATAATTTTGTTAGTATAAGAGGAGTTGAACCCAAAATATTTTACAAATCCTTTAAATTAATCTTATATCTCCTAAATATTAGTAATGAAGTTGAACCCACAACTTTTCTCATCCTTCCTTCTAATTTTTACTACCAAATTAATCTTATAACTCCATATTAATCATACATATTATCAAGATTAAGTTGTGATCAAATAACTTATATGAACGTTAGTACAATTATAATTTGATTACATTCATAATATTATAAATTTTGATGATTTTATTAGTTAAACTTTAAAAAAGAAATCCTAAATTAAAATAATGCAAATTGTACATACCCCTAAAATTTATGAAATGTCTTCAAAATATTTATAGTTAATATGATATAATAATTTATTATCAAATTATGTTATATACTTAATATATTATAAAATATTTTCAAGATATTTATTATTAATATGTTTTGATATAATAACTTATTATCATATTTTGTATCTTTAAGATATTATAATATAATAATTGATTATATAATATCTTCAAGATATAATACTGAATTATTTTCAAGTAACAAAATTTATTTAAATATATATTATTTAGGACCTCGGAAGTCTATAAATGCATATCACTCTAAATATGATTACATAATAATGACTTTACTCTTATATATCCACTTATTTGATTTGAGCGTCAAAGAGTCTTTGTAGATAAACCTTATTCTAGTGATGATTCAAAATTAGATTACAATCAACAATCAAGTGAACCCATCTTAAAGAATATTCAACCAAATTCGATAAAAAAAACTTACTATTTTTATGATTCCATATCTAACATAATACAATTGTAATGCCAAAATTTTCAATGTTAAAGATTAAGAATTTTTTAAATAGGGACTTAGTCGAGACTTTAAAATTAAAATTAAAAATCTTTTAAATAGGGACTTAGTCCCGAGACTTTAAAAATAAAGAAAGACGATTAAGGAAAATTTGAAATAAAAGAAGAATATAACGAAGGATAAGAAAATAAGAAAAGAATATCGGAAAGAAAAAAATGAATATTTTATTTTATTTTAAAAAGGATGTCTTCAAATGGTAGTAATATACCTGAAATAATTTTACCATCACATAAGAACTAGAAGACTTTTCTTTCCAACTTAAAAAAAAAGAAACTAATATACTTCAACTAAAAAATAAAGAAAAATCATGTAGCACATGCATATTCTAAAAAATAAATGAAAAAAGGCAAGATATATTCTGTTCTTACTTTGTATATTAAAATAACAAAACAATAAGATGTGATTTGACGATATCCAACTCAATCTTGAAAGTGTTATTCCTTCACTTCAAATAATAATTATAACTACTGATATATTTCAATGCTTGAAATTGTAATGAAGTCATTTAAAAAAAAAATGTATAAAATGTTAACATGAAATGATTTGTTTTTATTGATCTAAAGAACTCGTTACATTACATAACATAAATAGACCATCTAATGACTAAGACAAAGACAAAATTATACACCACACACAAAAACACACATTAAAAAAATGAAAAGCAGAGAATACGGTGTGTTAAGGTAAAAGTAAAAGATCCTCATAACTAGTTCCCACCCAATGGAATCAACCGACTGAAAGTGGCCCAATTGAATTGTAGAGTGTGGATACGATGGATACACGTGGACACATCACAGCTATCTATCTATCTATTATTTTACAAATCCCACACGTTTCAATCAAATCACTATCATTTTCTTCTTAAAATTTTTATTTTCCTAGAAAATCCATGTACAACAGAAAAGAAAAGAAAAAGAAGTTGTATTGATATAAAAAATTAGTATACAAAGTTGTTCATAAAAGGAGATAGAAAAGAGAAAGTATGATTGATTTGATATAAGAAAAAAAAAATTATAAAAGTATGATTTAAGTTTATTTATTTTATGAAAAAAAATTGTTAGAAAAGTTGAAAGGGGGACAGAAGAAAATTTACACATAAGAAAAGCAGTCACGTGTAGAGAAAGACAACCTAGTTGTCAAAATTCCTTCGTCGTTTTGGGAGCTTTTGGTATTAAATTTTCTCTCTTTGGTTTCCGTTGGAAGCAACATTGAAAGTCTGCTTAGTCAGATTATTTGACCTTTTTCTTATTCTTTAATAACAGCGACAGACATTTTATTCAAAAAGGGCCTCCAAAGTCCAAAGCAGTTATGGCAGTTTGGTCCACTTAATTTTTGTTTTCATGTTCAATGCTAACCTATTATGTTCCCTCTTCACTTAATGCAATTCGAAACACGTAAAAAGAAGTTCAAGAAACAGGGACATGAAATAACAACAGTATTCGTAGCATTTTTATTGATTCACAAATTCAAGTAAAGTTTTTTAAGTAGTAATATATAATATCATTTACGTTTTCTTATTTATTTATTTTTTTATAAAAACTAATGGTGTGTAGAAGGAGATAATAGCTATCAATGGAAAAAATGAGAATAAATAAAACCATGATCTGAATTTTGAATTAATCTAGTCCCGATTTGAAATGGAAATTTGGCTGGAAGAATCTCCATGGCCACCGGTTTTGACTATACTTAGGTCACGATTTTGTGGACATGGAAAGAACAACAAAGTGCTAGAAGAATTATGTGACATAATGACAATCAATATATAATTATTTTACTTGAGCCATGCAAACCTTTTGAATTTGAAACAAATGCACACTTTTCACACATTTTCTTAGTTAACCTTTTACTATTGAATAAATGCTATGCTGATCATACTGAAAAGAGACTTTTCAATAGTATTCAGAAAAGTAAAATTTAATTTCAATGGATTTGATTCTAACGTTTATTGATTCATATAAAATAATTTGTAGGAAATTTTAATGTTATGCATCCCTTAATCAACGGTCAGAGATTGACACAGAAATCTAGGTAAGGGAGATTAATGTTTAATAGTACATGTTTTTGTTAGTATTTCCATTATGTTGAAAAATAACCACGACTGCTAACTACTTGTACAACACATGCTCTTTGACCCCAAGTACATTCACACTTTCCAAAGTAAGAATTAAACCTAAACCTCACAACACTCTACTACAAGAGTATAAGAAAGTCAAATACAAGCTTAAACCCATTATATAGTCACTAACACCCACTTCCTAGGTTATTATAGGCGATGTGGAACCTTTTCAAGATATGTTATTTTCATCCGTCCATAAATAAATTTAACAGTGGTATTAGAGTCGATGGTTCAGAGTGACTGACCGCATAACCATAACAAAAAGGGGTCACCATACACATGAAGGAAAATATTTATTATTAGAAAAAAAAGAAAAAAAGGAACTCACCCTTGAGGGAAGATTGTTAGTAATAGTCCAAGTGTGAGTCAAAAGTTTCACATTGGATAGAGTAGACAAAGTTAAACACTATATAAGAATAAAAACCATAACATCATTGCCTTAAAATTTTGGGATAAAAATGATGTTAAATGACTTATATGTGACTAATGTCAAATATATAGAATCACAACCTCACAATGTCTATAACCAAATCATATGGAAATGTATACCATATATATATATACATATATATATATATATATATATATATATATATATATATATATATTATATATATATTATCTTAAAATTTTAATCTATTATATATATATTCTTTGTGTGTAGGTTAAGTTCATGTCTTATTGGTGTGTTAAATCTTCCGGATGATTCTCTCGCTAAATACATATGTGATTCTCTAAAGACCCAACATTTAAAGTAATTTTGAAATCGTATAACAACAATGTATGTGTCAATATATTAATATAATAAGTCATAAACGAACATCCCCAAATTAGCTCATGTAATGCTTGATATTTTAGGTATGCATGATTCTTAAAGTTCTTACGAAGCCAATAGAATTAAAGCAGGGATTAGGAAAATAGAATTTGATATGTACAAGTGATATGCATATACTATATATTTACCAGATATCGTTGGCATTATTGATGATAGAAGACCATCGAAAATAGGGAATAAAGAAAACGAAGAGAGAGAAAGAAGAAAAATAAAGTAGCCATGCCCCTGGTTTTCAAGTTATATGCTTAGACAAGGTAGGTGGGTGCAGCTTGTTTAAGTTTAGGAGAAACTATATAATACAAGGGGCGGTTAAGTGCTTCATCTATCATTGCTTTGCTTCATATACCTCATATGTTACGATTTCTTTTCTCTACCACAGTCTATAACCTTATATGCCACATGCAAAAATGGTAACCAACAAAAATTTAAACTTAAATGTCGTTTATGAAGTGGCCAAAGTAAGTCAAACTTACCATAGCAAGAATATTTACCCTCATCGATAAATCCGGCTAAAATTTACAATGATTATTTAACCATTTTGTTACAATATACTCGTTACATCAGGTATGGAAATCATGCTACTACCTGCAACTTGTAAAACCATTTAAATACTTTTGTATTTGAATATCATATTAAAAATTTAATTAAGAAAGTATTTTTAATAACTTTTTCTCTTTAAAATTAGAAGTAGTTAGTTGTCAAATTATTTAATCTTATAAAACTAACTTATAAAATAAATCTTTTCGATATGAAGGATAAGACACTTAAAAATCATAAGGCAGGGTAAATTACGTGGTCCTTCACCATTTCCTAAGCTAGTGTAACTGAGAATTCAACTTTGCAAGGTCTTTGTTTTGCACTGTGCAGAAACAGCAAATCTCCTTTATACTCTCCACGTTCAATTGACCTTGATTTTCATCTGGTCAATTAATTTAAAATTTCCGGTGCCACTATTCCATTATTTTGTTAGATGATTGGAGACGCAAGCAACCTGTTTGGATTATTGATTATTGACCAGAGTAAGTAAAACTATCTATGCTAACCTCATATTCACCCAAGAATCTTTTCTGACAAAACCATAAAGAGATGGATAGAATAATGCAATGCAAATAGGTGGTAAATGGGACGAAACTACACTATAGTTTCAGTGAAGGTTCCAAATTATTATGTGCACTTTTTTTATGACAGAAAAAGAAAATAAAAAGGAAGGTAGCTGTGGGATCATGGTGGCCCCCATATTTTTCATATTTAGTAATTGTTGCTGAAAAGTACAAGAAGCAGAGGGAGAGAGAAGTGTTTGTTTCGTCAGTTTGTGCCGTGAAGCCTAAGTTTATAAATTGACCGCACACACACCTGGCTGGTTCGTGACTAGGCTAGGCCAAGCCAACCAGTGAAATCCCTTCTGATTTTTTTCCCCCGCAACTTTTTCATTCTATAAAACCCCCTTATTCAGCACAATAACAAGCCAAGTACCACAATCACCTTCTCTTCTCTTCTCTGCTTTTGCACCCCTCCCTCTATTTCCCTTATTCTGTTCCTATTTTTTCCTTTTGCATTTCCAACTTCTCTGTCCACAATCAAAAGGGTTTGAACTTTACAGAACATGATGACCAACTAAAATGTGGTGATTCACGAGGTTATTAACACGTTGATTGCCGTCACAGCGTCCATTTCAAACTCGACCGTACTACCAAGTGCAACAGTGCCGCAATCCATGGCTGTGCTTAGCGGGTTTTGGGGGCTGCCCCATAAGAATCTTGTGAAAAGGTTGGAAGGAGCTAAAGTTGGTGCTTGGATTGATTCAATGAGAGCCTCTTCCCCAACTCGTGCCAAATCAGAAAGCCAAGAAAAAAGATCTTGGATTGTAAGCACAACATATGACGATAATGAACATGTGGTTTATGATTATCATAAGTGGTTGTTGTTTGCAGCTCACCTGACTCTGCTTCTATTTCGCAACTCTTTGCAGCTTTATCACCCTTCAGCTCTCAATACCTTTGAGCAAATAACATATAATTCCAAAGGCAAGCAGGTCGTAGTTTTTCTTGACTACGATGGAACACTCTCCCCTATCGTTACAGATCCGGACAAAGCTTTCATGAGTCGAAAGGTTATTCTTTTCTTCCCTCTTCTCTCATTCATTCTGCTACACAACCTTATGTGGCTCACTGATTAGCGTCTTTGTTTTTTCATAATAGATGAGAGCGACGCTGAAGGGAATCGCAAGACATTTTCCCACAGCAATCGTGACCGGGAGGTGCAGGGACAAGGTACATTTTCTTCAAAGAAAAATAAATACAAGAATGACTTATGAGTCATGATTGAATTAACATCATAAATATTTTTCCCTCTTGATGTTTAATAAGGTTGTTTCTTTCTGATTTTCTTTTTCAGGTCTATAACTTTGTGAAACTGGCAGAACTCTACTATGCCGGGAGCCATGGCATGGACATCAAGGGGCCAACAAAAATCCGAAGTCCAAAGCAAGTGAGAGAGAGTTTCCGAAACTTATAAGCGTGCTGAAGATTCTATCTTCCTGCGTATCTGTTTAACGTTGAAATTCGTTACTTTGTTTCAGGGTAATAATAAAGCAGTACTGTTCCAACCCGCGAGTCAATTCCTGCCTATGATCGATGAGGTGTGGTTTTACTTTGAAATGCAAGGCTCATTTTGCCCCTGATTAACGCATAACAGCGCATAAGATACTAACTTCGTGGTACGTTATCAAAAATAAATTTCAGGTGTACAAGGTGTTGTTAGAGAAGACAAAGTCTGTCCCAGGGGCTAAGGTCGAGAACAACAAGTTTTGCTTGTCCGTTCACTTTCGTTGTGTTGACGAAAAGGTACCGGTCAACTTACTATACAATTGCTGAATCCATAGAATTAGCAAACCCACACGCACACGCCAAAACACATTTGGTTAACCTCATTTTATCTAACATCTTTTTCTTTTTCTTTTTCTTTAGAGCTGGGCACCCCTGGCGGAGAAAGTTAGATTGGTGCTCACTGAGTACCCACAACTTAAGCTAACCCAAGGCAGAAAAGTGCTGGAGATTCGTCCAACCATCAAATGGGACAAGGGAAAGGCTCTTGAATTTTTGTTAGAATCATTAGGTCAGTATTTAGTTCATGCAAAATAATCTGGCTTTCGTACCTATATACAAGACACATGGTTTTGTTCTGATTCAATATAATATTGTTTGCGTATTTCTAGGATACGAGAATTCGAGTGATGTATTTCCAATCTATATTGGTGATGATCGAACAGATGAGGATGCTTTTAAGGTAATAAATGTTGTCGCCTAGTTGGTTTGTTTGTTAGTTATATAGTTGAAAGCATATTGCATATGTTTGTTAAGTGATCAACTTGTTAATGGATATAATATTCTTATCTCAGGTTTTGCGCAGTAGGGGTCAAGGAATTGGGATACTTGTTTCCAGAGTTGCAAAAGAAACAGATGCTTCCTATAGCTTGCAAGATCCATCAGAGGCAAGTCCTATAAATATATTCGATCTACCACAATTTATTATAATATAATTCTGGCATCAATCTTTTATATATCTTTATTGTGAATGGTGAATCTGAAAAATATATAACATTATCTTTATGGGCACATACACAGGTTGAGCAATTCTTGCGGAGATTGGTGGAATGGAAAAGATCCAGTAGTGTTAAGTGCACAGAGTTGTAGATTTTGTCGATGATGAGTTAAAGAATTGACAGCACCAGCAGCACCTTAGAAGGGTGAAGGGGTGGATGGAATTGTATGACTTTATTGTTGGAAATGGAAATAGGATCATTCCATTTTCTAAAATTATGAATTTTTTTTAGGACAAAGTCCGATCAGAAAGATTGCATATTGCATGCGCATGCGGATAGTGAAAGGCAGATGTTTTATGGCGCAGTTGCAAATGCTCCGTCAACTTTTGTTTCTATGAAATGAATATGAATTGTACTTATCGTATATGTGGCCAACATATACTCCAAATGATAACTATCATCTCCAACACCAAAACCTGATTTAGACCTTCACAAATACAAAATGAGTTGGTTTACAAATTTTTAATGTCGTAATAATCCTTACATACAAAAACTCTTCTACCTATATATGCTTTATAAGCGTTTCTAAATATACAACCATGACATCAACTTATTTATTTATTTAATAAAGTACCTTTCTCATAGTGAAGACACGTACGTATTTTTGTAAACCTAAAATTTTACTTACAATTTCTTTTCCATCTTGTCACTTCCCATTATACGTTTTAATTTTTTAAAGAAGAGAAAATTAAATAGAAAAAGGAATCTTATTAACAATAATTAATCAATTTCTTTATATTAAAATTTTGTAATCAACAACACAATTATATACTTGTTACATTTACTTAATAGTTAACCAGAAAAGACCAATCAAATCCAATTAAGAGAGACTGAATATTAAGATCATCTTCTAATTGTATGCAGTACAACTTATGCTCCGTGCATCCCAAAATAACTACACTTCATAAGTGTTTGTTCAAAATAATAATAATAGTCATTTCGATTAAAATAATTTTATCAAAATCAAATTACTTTCAGATTAAATATCTTATTTTTATACGTTATAAATATAAATATTGATGTGACTTACGTAGAATAAATTAAAAATAAAACATTAATATTTCATTGAAAATAATAAAATTAGTTTTTTTTTTAAATTTAATAATAAAACTGTAATAACTTTGAAACTGAAAAAGTATTTTTATAACGTACGTGATCCTCGATGGATGAATGGGTAGTAAAACCATTTTTAATTTGCTGCTATATATCGTTTAAGTACTAAAATTTTTAAGAGATAAAGTTAAAAGTAATAAGTAGTGTTATTTAAAATAAAGTTTTCTTTTAAAAGGAAAAAAAACAGAGAGAGTAGAATTAGATCTTTAAAAGGTTATGATTATAGCACTAATGCCAAAAATCTTTCTGTAACATTTACTATATCAGTTAGAAAAGAATGACTGTAAAATGAGATGAAGTAAGAATTTTGTAATATAAAAAACAGCTTCAATATTAGTTAATCGTGTATTTATGTTAGTCGTAATTAATTGAATTGTATATTGTTGTATGTTGTTGTTAGTTTCTGTAACATCCCATTTAATAGACTTTTCAGCTACTAAACAAAACATCATATTATGATAGAGCAAAACAGATTGACAGAAAAGCCATACAAAAGTTTAATACAGTCATCCCAAAAATAACCTTGTTTTTAAACCTTTGTACTACTCTCAGAAGCAGACTTAAGGAAAGGTATAACTTATACATCCCAAAATGCTCTATTCTAAAAGCACGAGTCCAAAAACAAAAGAACACGAGCCACTGATCAGGTCCGGTCCGAGGAAGGAGTACCATCACCTGGATTCTTCTCTGCTCACACCAAGTCGTAGGTGGTCATCGCAAAAGAAGATATTCAAGGAAAAACATGTCAAGCAAGAAGGGTAAGCTAACAACTCACATAAAAAGTGGTGAATTCATATATATATATATATATATATATATATATATATATATATATATATATATATATATATATATATATATATAATAAACAAACAATTTTACACACATCATAATTTAAATCAAGTCACTACTACAAGACACACAAGTACCCGACTCTAACTCAATATTCGGATCATGTAAGCAAATTGGATCTCTTGGTATCTTGCACATGTGAAGGTTCCTAAACTCTGCAGAGTTTAGGCTCAAGGGGTTATTACCCAACCACTCCCAAGGTAGGTCCCCTTCACGTCTATGACTGATCGGGTCCATAGACTAGGACCTCCTGCTACTCCTCACGACATAACCCACCACACTCTACATGAGTCTTAATGGATTATTGGAGCGTCAGGATGCCAACCAAAATCGAGTCCTTAAATGCTTACACACACTAAGTACTTTTCCTAGGAATTCCCATGAAATCCTAGTTCATCTCATCACTTCACAATTCTCATTTCACCAACTTTCATCATACAATTATATGCATACACTACAAATCATCATCATACAAGCAAACATCATCTTATCTCAATCCATACAACTGTTATTCATTTAAAACAGAGAAGAAAACATAACCCTGTAGTGAAATTCGCCTAAGCTAGCGAATCTCGCCTAGGCTAGGAAGTAATCTCGCTTAGGCGGACTACCCTCGCCTGGGCGAGACCCCTTACAGTGGGCAACTCGAACACCTGAACGAGTTCTCACTCAGGCCAGGTTGGTTCGCTTAGACGAGAAGATATTTCGCTCAGGCGACTCCAGCTCGCCTAGGCGAGACCTCGCGCAACAATCAGAGGCAATTCCCTGATACTTTCGCTTAGGCGAGAGCCACTCGCCTAGGCGAAATTATCAGGTTTTCCACACTGTTCTTCACATGCAATGTTACGAAATTCACACCACAATCCAATTATACATCACAGGCAGTTCAAAAATGAAATTAAGCTAAGAATCATCCCCTCCAAACATACAAAGACCCTAATTACTCAAAATTTAGGTGAAAGTTAGCTTCCCTTACCTCTTTTGCTAATATTTGAGCTTGGTGAAGTTGAAATGGGCACCAAGGAGGCAGAGGTCTCAAATTAACCTAGAAATTCATCACCAAGACATAGAGAAGAGGGAATCTCATAATTAACTCCGAATTCAGAGATGAGCAGATGAACTCTAGTTGGAATTGAACTAAAACGGAAAATTAGAACCTACCGAGGAGGGAGGGAGCTAAGGGACGAAGCACCAGAGGGTCCAGCTGAGTTTGATCTTCCAGAATCTGGTCACAGAACACAAGGAATTGGTGAGGAAATTAAGCAACTGGTAGAAACAGAAGGGAAGAACTTGAGAGCAGAGAGGGAGAGTGGAAGTTGTGTTTCTGATTGCTTAGAGAGAGAGAAAATATGGTTTTAATTTAAGGGGTTTCATAGTTTCAATTAGATTCAAGATTTGTTGTATAATTGTGTTAATCTTAATTTAAATCATTATTAATTTAATTTAAATCACTTTTGGAAAAATTAAGATTACAATTTAAGATTGATCTTAGCATAATTAGGATTATAACTAATATTATAATTCTGATTAGAATTTGGGTAGAATACAAATTAAGATTAATTTAAGATAAGTTAAGATTACAATCTTAAAGATTACAAATATAATTATAATTAATATTGCTAATAAGGTTACATATTTTAGTTTAATTAAGATTATAATTAAGGTTAGCATTTCACTCAAATAGTTTAATGTTAAATATGTTTTTGGTCCCTCAAGTTTCAGTGAAATTTGAAATTAGTTTATCTTCAAAACTTTCAACCAATCTAGTCATTCATCTTAAAAAGTATGTTAATTTAGTCTTTTTAATCAAAGTTTGTTAAGTTTATCTAACGTTTCAAGCGCATTTTATGATAGTATTTGAATTGTTTACACCGTTTGACATATTTTCGCTTTAATGTTAACTCAAATATTATCATAAAATATGTTTAAAATGTCAAATAAACTTAACATGATTTGATAAGAATGACTAAATTCACACATTTCTAGAGATGAATGACTAAATTGGTATAAAATTTCGAAAAGAGACCAATTTCAAAATTCACTGAAACTTGGCGGACAAAAAGATATTTAACCCAATAGTTTAATTAAATAAATTCAACATTACAATTAATATTAGAAAGTGTATTACAGAATTTGCAGAGAAACTATAATATGCTCAAAATTCAAATTTTATTTAAATATATACTATAAACTATTATGATATGTTAGAATGTGAATATGTACATAATCTTTTCTACGCTACTTTATGTCGATTTTGGTTAAGCTCAGCTTAGAAAGAGTTATTTATGTTAGAATGTGAATTTGTTATTTTAAATTGATTTTAGGTGTTTTAAAATAATTTATCAACATGAATTCATGCTATATTCTCAATTCAAAATGTTCTTAGCACATATCCTTCAAAAACATGACCCCGTACAATCGATATAAATAAATAGCTTATAGTAAGATTTTTTTATCTTTTGGGTCTTTTAAGTTGTATACTACATAAATTATTCTTTCATGTAAGTCATCTAATCTCAAGTACACCCACACTCTCTAAATCAATAATTAAACTCAAATCTCACAACATTCTACTACAATAATATAATAAAAAGTCAAATACAAGCTTAAAGTATGTTTGACTAGAACAAAGAACATCATAGATTTAGAACTCATTATATAGTCACTAACACCCACTCTCTTCGTTATCCAAATGATGTGAGACGTCTCAAGACATGTTATTTTCATCAACCCAACCATATCTAATTTTCTATACTGATTTGTAATTAATATTAAAATCTTTCCACTTTTCATGTTAATAATATATACATAGAGTTGTTAAAACAGGTTGAAACTTGTTAATTAATCTAACCTATCATAGGTTTGGATTGAGTTTATAATATTTTGTAAATTTTAATACAGATAAAAATGGATATGATCCACTAAAAATTCGACTCACCAAAATTGAATTTGTAACTCATCGACTCATACATAAAAATGAATCAAATTAGAATATTTAAAATTATGATTTGACTTTTTGATCGATGACTTATTTATTGTTTAAAATGATAAGAAACAAACTTTTAAAATAGTTTTAAATTTTTGGATTTTGGTTACATTTTGAAAAAATATATTCGATTGAAGAAAAAAAAAAGTCATGATTTTTTTAATTAAGTGATTCAAGTCATTTAACTTGCCAAAATAGATCAAATTAGAATCAAATGTTGTGAGTTCACCAATAAATAACTTGAATTGAATTGATTAATTAGGTGACTATCTTGTTGCGGACTGAACTGGATCAGTCTAAAATACTAATATAAGAAGTTCTTCTAATGACTTATATTGATTATTAATTAAGTTTATATTTAACCTGGATTGTGGCATAGATATCTGAGTTTGTGGATAAGTTTTGCGGATCAACTTCCCATGCCACAAACATTGTAGACTAAAAAACTTTGAAGGGAAGCAGTGTTACCGGGAACTCCATTTTAATGAATTTGCCAACCAATCAAATGAAGGCTAAAAGATAACTGACGTTACAAAAATTATTTGGGTCTTACACTCACTTCGACAACAGCAGTAACAGAGCATTAATATTTGGGTCCATACCTCTTCAAAGATTTTTAATTAGGATTGAGTTTTGTTAAGAAAAGTGAGTTGGAATATTAAAAATTCATTTAATTTACCCATTTAACTTAACAATTTTTTTAATATTTTTTATTTTTTATAATTAATTACTATTTTTAATTATATTGATTTATGATTTTATATTTTTAAATATAAAATATAGCTTAATAATATTTGAATAGTTTGAATTAATAATATTTGAATAGTTTGAATGATTAATAAATTTATTTGTCAAGTTATATATATATTTAATTATTATTTTCATAATAATATTTTAAGAATTAGATAAATATTTTGATTTTATTATTATAAAATATAAGTTAATTAATTTTTATTGTTATGTAATAAATATATAAAATAAATTAAAATAAAAATTTGTAAATGAGTTAATTTATTAATTCACCTATTTATGTTGGGTTGGACTCGTTCTAAAATTTCTAACTCTCAAAATAAGTAAAGAGAGTTGAATAATATTTTTTCTAATTCAATCCATAACGCGTTAATCTATAAAACAAATTGACTTTGACACCTATAAATTTGGTTCATGATCAATTTATTATACTCCAAATTAAATATTTTAAAATTTATATTTAATATTAGTATCGAAATCATTAAATTTATATTGATTAAATTGCAAGATAATTTTATGTGGTTTTTTGTTTCCAAAATTATATCTAATAAAAATTTGGATGATTTTTCTTTCCTTTTAAATAATTTGAATAATTATTGTTATAATAAACTATGGTTTTATGTAACTGGCCCATAATAATATCATATTAAAAATATAGTTTAAATTTTTTAAATATATTTATAAATTTATAAATATTAAAATATGAAGTCGTGTCGAATTAGTTATTATATAATTTCAATCCATTATCTAAATTCGGTCACAATTATTCATTTTATTTATTTAATATTATTTATTTATTCGATCTTATTCATTTTATTTATTTAATATTATTTATTTATTCGATCTAATCCAACCGAATGCTTAAATTTACTTTGAATTTTTTTTGGTCGTACACATTTTTTTTCTCACCCTTAATTTTAACTAGAGCTTAATTAGAGCTGTCAAAACGGATAATCTGGTCTGACTCGGCTTGACTCATCACGGGTTGATGATTTAGTGAGCCAACCCAATCCAGCTCACTTTTGAGTGAGTCAAAAAAATTCGAACCTGACCCGACCCACCACGGGTTGGCATGTTAAATGGGTTGGCTCACGGGTTCACTTAATTAAAAAAAATATTATTTTTTTATTTTTTTCAGTCAAAACTAAATTGTAATTCTAATTAAAATATAAATAAACTTTAATATAATCCAAATACAAACCAAAATAAAAAAAAATAAAAAATATTTATGTGTTGGATAAAAAACTTAACATGACCCAGATGTAACGCTCAACTTAATAAAAAATAAATAAAAACGCTTGTGTGACCATTTTATCTGTGGATTGGTGAGCCAACCCGGCTCACCACGAGTTCAACCCGGATGATCTGAGTCCAACCCAGCCCAAACCCGTGGTGAGCCGAATTGGCTCGCGAGTTCCAACCCATTTTGACAGCTCTAATTTTAACAAAGACCTCAATATAAAAAATACTACCCACTTTGGTTATTTTTTATAAAATTATTTTAAGATTGTTTTAAAGAGTAATGAAATTGTTTCTAATTTTGGTAAATTTTTTGTAAATCACCTTTTTCATGTCTGGCATTTGAAAAAAAGAGTAAAAACATTTGTATAACATTATTTTCTTGTATTATGAGAATTATTTAGGAAAGCATTTATAGTTTCGAACCAATTAGGCGATAAGAATATAAAAAATCATATTGTATATGTTTTTATTTAATATATATATATATATATATATATATATGTATATATATATATATGTATATA
>Ga0214544_1000403_pt1 | contig 76838 bp, 51 predicted proteins | sample CNSS3metaG_FD_160074 | JGI IMG/M metagenome (GOLD analysis project Ga0214544, IMG submission 160074) | Root nodule microbial communities from cowpea collected in UCLA plant growth center, Los Angeles, California, USA - CNSS3 | ecosystem: Host-associated > Plants > Roots > Nodule | place: USA...
ATATATATATATATATAAATTTTAACCATATTACTAGTTGTTGTACACTAAACTACTAGTACTTAACGTTACAATTAAGGTAACCCCAAAGAGGTCACATATGTAGGTGGAGTAAGTGTGGCCATAATTAAGATAGCTGTACAACATGAACTCTAAACAATCTACTAAAACTGGATAATCCAATCCATGATGAGTTACTCTAAAAACAAAGCCCAATACTATGGCCATCAATTAGTTCAATACCATAATTACAACCGTTGACCATAATTAATATGTTGATGATTTAAGAGTAATTTATAATTATTGATTAATGTTAATCCACAAAATTAAATAATTAATCTAACAGCTCATGATCTCTTGGCTGAACAGTTGTTCTATTTCCTTCATTTATAGCTTTCAGTTTTCATGAAATAGATCCAGTTTTACTGTTGATTCAATTTCTTCAATGTTTTAGAATTTTAACATTTTTTTGCTTTTTATTGTACAAAACCAAAATCTTATTCACCATGAAGGGAGTAGTCGCGAATTTGTTGGTTTCAACACCGACTTGGACGAGTCTGTTGTCAGTTACATCTGGAGACGAGTTGGAGAATTCTTTCCCAAATTGAAAGCCATTTCCCTTTCAGATCTAAATGCAAGTAGAAAAGTCAGAATAGGACTACGACCTTACAGTGAGTCACAACATCTCTTTGCCATCTTATGCAGCTATTTATAATTATTTACATTTTCAAAACCTATGTACACAACATATGTTTGACTTGCATAATGTTTACCCTTTTAGTGCCTGATGGGAAGCCCGTGATTGGGCCTGTGCCTGGCTTGTCAAATGTATACCTTGCGGCTGGACATGAAGGTTCTGGGCTTTCATTGGTGAGTTCTCACTTCTCAGATACTTATTATTTTTCCACAGTTGCTATCTGCATTCCGAATATTTCTTCCTGCATTCCTTCGGAATGACCAATCTGGAAGCAGAATGTAAAACTGCATTTCAGATTGGTGAAGAGAAAGTGGTAAGGAAGTGATTTTTTGGGTGCTGAAAACAACTGTCATATTTTTCATTAAAGAATAGCATTATAGCATTGCTTATTTACATTATTAGTACGGTACTTTGCATGCTCTCTGAAATCTGAACGAACATTTAGATAGTTTTCTGATTATGGAGAAATTTCCAGGCTTTGGGGACTGCTGAAATGATTGTTGAGATGGTGTTGGGATATGAAGGAAAAGTTGATACCACACCTTTTGCTGTGCAACAAGCTCTTGGTTAAAATTTAGACAACTCTTTAGAATTGCAATAAATTAGCTCAAATTTTATATGAACAAGGTATTCAAACTCATGATTAAATAATTTACTCATGAGTTCTTATTGTAACAGCAAGAAAAGGTCAAATAAATCTTTAAACTACTTCCCAAAATGCTGCATGGACTAGAATTTCATTCCAAATTGAAACAAGATTGTTGTTAGCTCGGCTCATTGGTATTACTAAACACTAAAAATAAAATAATAAACTGTTTTAAGGGATATAAATATATTTGTGAATTTCAAGAATTTTTTTCTTGTAAAAAGTACAAGGACGCACATAATGGAGGACCCACTAGTACTGTTTATGTATTGATAAGATTTGTAATAATCAATTGTTTGTAACGACTGTTTTTTGTGGTATTTTTTTTTTAAAAAACTAATAACAAATTGCTTTTGAAAGATCTTGAAATTTTCTAACATTGGGTTGGTGATGCACACACTTCTAAACGGTCTTGTCCATTGGATGGAGGATATTTTGGGTTGACTTTAGGGAGTTGATTATAAAGTTAATTTGTTATTAGTAATAATTATAATTATAATTATATATTATTTTTATACTTCTTTTAGTAATAATTATAATTTTATGAAATGGATAGAGTAAAAAAATGGTGATATAAGGGAAGACACCATTGTAAGAGGTGAGTTTATATCTAATTCAAATTTCCAAAATAACTTGTAATATGAAAGTTACATTATTCATATACTGAAAACTGATCTTGTTTTTGGTAAATGTGAAATTTTCATTTATATGAAATTCACTGTGATTCATACAAAAAAGGAAGAGATTAATTTTTTATTATCAAATAGTAAACTTTACAAGTAAACATTTTTCATTGAGCTGTCATTTTTTAGCTTTGGACAAATAAGTTGATCTAGTTTGTCCAATTATGTGTGTGCACATAAAAAAACGAACCTTGTGAGTACACTGAAGTCTTATAAATAAACTAAGCCCAATCTTATCGCAAGTTCTGACAAAGGATTTCCTTGACAAATTTTAACATTGAAATGTTTTCTTCTGTAAGCATTCTTCTCACATGAATGAAAATAAACCAATGAATTTTTTTTTGACTGATTTGATAAAAAAAAATTTAGTTGATGATTTTGTAAGATTGCTATTTGTCATTTTGCTTAAAATACATTTAGAATGAGTGGTGATAAACAATTTATACTTGGTTAAAACATTACTTCCGTTACGATTCGAGAGCTCAACTGGAAAATAATTACAAATTATCTGACCCCGCCTATATTTAAAAATGTAGAAAATAGATTTTCATAAAATAGAAGTGAGGATGAAATGAAATTTTAATAATATTTGTAAAAGAAATAATAATTAAATCAGTGTCACATTTGAGTAAATAATTGAAATTAAACATTCAACAGATAACAAAATAAGATGTCATAATTCAAAAAGAATAACAAAAAAATATCAACCATCGCTTCACCACTCTCTCTTCCTTTCCACCCACACAATGGTGGATTCGAGGTCCAACTCGAGCTCAAGTTGCTCGATATGCTACTTTAGTGATACACACTGCCAAACGCAACAAGGTAATGCAACCCCCACAAATATGTGAAAAGGATCTTCCTCTAAATCTTAGCAACAATCACACAAAACTTGGAAGCTTCAAACTTCTTTAAGGAATAAGTACAATATACGGTATAGACAGCTTTGGACAATAACAACAATGTAGTATATAAAGGAAAGCACACAACTAAAGAAACCATGATCTCTACAATCGCTGACAATATTGTTTGATAATTGGTCCCAAAGGAAGACCACTAGCTTGGTCAACCAACATAAGCCTAACAGATAGATTCTTCACAATAGCCCACATCCATTGTCACATTAGAAAAACGGAACAAATAAGCATAACAACGATTGCAATGCAATGAAACCCCATGAATTAAAGCTAACAATCCTAACGGTTTCTATCAGAATATCCAAAGCATTCATTGATTGCATCAGAGAGTTCAAACTACTTCCAACCTCTCCCTTTCCCCTTCCAGTTTATCTTTGCTGTTTAATATAAAAAAAAAAAATCAATACTACTTTTCTCAAAAATAGATCCCTCGTTTCAATAAACGCAAATGTTAACCATGGTTGATATTCACTCTTCTTTGATTACTATTATATTAGTCAACCACGGGTTCAGATTTTGCAACATGATGGTGGCTTAATAAAAATTTGGCAGCAGACTCTAAATTCACTTTTGTGGTGGTATTGATCCATGGTAAAAACAATAACATGAATTTAGATACATAATCTAAAAAGCAACAGAAGTTTGAGTTGATATCTTGCTTATATTCTAACAAAATTTAGCTAACCAATTAGCTTAGTAATTGGATTTCCAGGATTACAGTGTAAAATAACCTCAACACATGTAAAAATGTGTCATCAGAAATAAAAAACATGAATTGCCCCTGGATGAAGATAAACCAACCTCCAAGAAAAAAACAGAGAAACCATGTTGATTTCTTTTCTCTGTTCAAGTAATTTGTACTACTACTCTGCATGGCAGACAAGATGGAAGAACATGACAGTGATTTAAGAATCCAACGTAGTGACAGGAGGAAGAAGGTGATTTCCTGGCCTTGATGTCCATCCTTTACGACTCCTGTACTCTTCTATAGCCTGGAGTCTAAGTCTCTCTTGGGAAGCATTCTTGAATGCCTTCATTACACAAACAAAATATTTTAGGAAAATAATACTATGGCCTCATCCATTTTGGAAAGCTTAAAATTCAGCTACTTACCCTTGGAGGAACAGATAACTTTGGTGGGGCTTGCACAATATCTCCAAATTCTATTTTTTCATGTCCAGGAAAGTCCATTTCTTCTTCATGAGAACTTTTGCGCTTCTTCTTCTTTGCTTCCAAGTACCTGAAGGATTTATCATGATTGAGATAACGATGAGCTAAAGCAATGTCCTGTGTTACTCTTTTTGTGTAAAGAAATTTCACAAGTTCAACTTCAAATGCCATATTAGCTACCTCAAATATAAGAAAAAGTATTTAGTTGTGAATTTTTCACACAAATAGTTCACTGTCCCAAGTTTTTTCCGATACAGCACATTGTAAGTTTTACTTATGCAAATGACACACTTTTACTGAGCTAGTTCAGAATTCGGTCACCAGAAAACCAAATTCCGAACACGTTTTTGGTGCACCTAATCAAAAAATACGTTCAGAATTCAGTTTCTGGTAATTGAACTCTGAACTAGCTCAGTAAAAGTGTGTTATTTATGTAAATAAAACCTACATTGTGCTGTTTGAGGTAAAAAAAAAGAGACTGTGTTCTATTTGTGTGAAAAAAACATTTATTTGTTTATGCATATTGGTAAATTCTCACATAGAATGAGGATAATAAGCATTGGCATAAACAAATCTACTTCTGTTGACTTTGAATATACCTTTACATAGAATAAAACATAGACTTGTGATAAAAATGGAGGTTAAAAGAAAAAAAGAAACACATGTAACAAACTTACATTTTGTGGTTTATAAAGTAATGGTTTCAATAATTAAAAGAAAAAAAGAAACACATGTAACAAACTTACATTTTGTGGTTTATAAAGTAATGGTTTCAATAATGTCCAATATAATCTTACCATTAATGTCTCATAACTAAAAGTCATTTGTTTTCTCTATTCCGTTTTATTTTAAATTTAGAATTTAGAATGACAATGAGCATTAAGACATGAATACGGATACAGCCACAAATACATCAACGAGTGTTCCAATATTACCAACATTTCATACTCTTTTTGAATGCACCATTTGCATTTTGAAGCAAATAGCAATGTTATAAAAAACTGATAAGAAAAAGATAATTAAATCTGTAAAAAGACTTTCTGATAGAAAGCACCAAAGTGAATTTCTCTAAACTAAACTCACAAAAAAAAAGACAAATATGAAGGCTTAATCTCACTTACTTTTTCTTACGCTCCTTTCTTTTTAACTGGGAGCTTGTTTTATCCACTTCCATTTCAAACCTCAAATCTTTAACCTCCTTCCTCTTTCTTTTTTTCTTTTTCTTGTCAACTGCACCACTTTCCACAAGTTGTTCTTCACTCCTATCCATCTGTTGAAGCTCCTTCAATTGTCCATTAGTATTCCCCTCTTTCACATCTTTGGTTCGAACATCACCTTTGTCCTTTGAAATAGTCTTCTGCAAAACAAAGTCACCCAATACATAAACAACACAGAACATTATAAATAAAAATCTATTCAGAATAAATTCTTTAATGATGACAAACTGTGACAAATACTCTCACAATTGCAGTTTTATTATCTAAGCTGAAATTGTATTTTATCAAATACCTCAAAAGAACCAACATGCCTTCAGTTGCATCTAGTCCAGGACTACACTCTAGAGTATAAACAAGTTCAAAACAAGTGATAAACAATTGAAAAACGATTTTAAAAAGGTCTTTGACAAGGATTTTGAAATTTCCATGACCGCAATGAGACAAATTCAAGAGTCACTGAATTTTTAAAACCGCAATTTCCCACATCAACAATTGCAATGAAATCACAACCAGCACCGCAATTTAAAACCTTTAATGAAAGTGTAAAGCAAATACTGAACATGTAATGTGCACATTCACCCAATTCAAGAGTCACTGAATCATAAACCATTACAGTGAGGGAGACAACAAACATATCATGTGCCCACATTCAATTACATTAAGCAAACAAGCAACTTCAGATAATAAAAAATATCACATTCTTACAGCAACCCAAGTCTCCTTTTGCCATTTATAAAAGTCTAAGACAAGCAAATATACAATTAAATAACGAGCAAGAAACTGAAAAAACAAAAGGTGATTAAAGGTTACATTTTGGACATGCCCCTCATCGTTATTCTGGTTCTTCGACGACCCATTAGCCCCTGAAAATATGGGAGACGAATGAGATACAGAAAAGAAGAGATTGAAGGCGAGGGAGAAAGAGAAGGACCATTTGGGCGTTGAGAGAAAGACATGATTTGCCGGAGTTTGGAAGGTAAAGCATCGAGCTGAGAAGGTTTGGGTGGCGGAGGGAGGCCGTTGTAGCCACCATGAGCAATCCTGTAGTTCTTCTCTCTCCTTCTCTTTCCTTTCGCTCCCATCTCTCCTATGCTCTAAAACCCTAAATAAACATTATGAATGTGAGATACATAGAAGCTTATAATGTGACCAACAAACAAACAAACATACGCAACTCCAAATTATGTTATCTAATCCAAGTGATAGAACATCGAAATGTCTGCAAAAGTTAGCAACATACCCAGAGCAGCAGATAGAATAATCTTATATTTTGAACAAAACAGATGAGGCCGAAGCTGGAACAAACAGAGAGAGTCGCTGCCGTGGTGGACCAAAGCCGTCGTGGGTTTCCGCCGCCGTATGGGTTAGCTTTATCGATGCTGCGAAGTCACGGAATGACGTCAAATCCCAACCAAGAACACAACGAGAACGATTAGGGCAAAAAGGGGGAAAATTCCCAAACTGTGAGCGAACCTGGGTCGTCGTCGTCAGTGGCTCGCCGCCGGCGCCATGGGTTTCGTCTTCGTGGGTGACCACCGGTGGTCGCCACTCGGTTCTTCCCCCTGGATTCACTTGCTTCTTCTCTGGAGCTCTGTAGAATGGGTTGCGTGCTATGTGTGAGAGAAAGAAGGAACTAGTTCCATTTCAGAATCTATACGGGCCAAACCGTTTTAAAACTATTAAATGGGTTAGGGCCAGCCATGCACAATCCGTCCTGTGACCCAATGGTTGACGGTTCAATGTCTTAATCCAACTCATTGACGGGTCGTGTGAAAGTTTTCGATAATTTATATGTATTTTTTAAATGGAAAATGATACTTTGATTTCATATCATGACCCCTTATTTGACTCCATGAGGTGATATGTACAGGTGAATTTTATTTTTCAAATTAATATTAATTTTATAAAAAACATTTTACATTCAGACGTGGCTTTTAGTGGAGGAGTTGAACAGTTTCTCTTTTTTCCCGTGCACTCACTCGAAGAGAAACTTCTCACTCCATTCTCTCCGCATAGTCGTCGTTTGTCTTCTCACCGACAAGGAGTGGTTCTAGATGGCGAAGGGTTTTTTAGTCGAAAATTTGAACATTTTTTCCTTTCTTCCCCGCACTCAGTGGTAGTTTCTCTTCTCACCCCCTTCTGTCGTCGCAGTCGTAATTTCTCTTGTCACCAGCAACAACAACGGTTTTTGGAATGGTTCGTCTGGCGAAGGAAGATAGCAGAAGACGTTGAACGCAGAAGATAGCACAGTGTGGCGGAATCTCTGCGGCGGCTAAACCTTGAAAGGCTTAGGGTTTGCGGACGACAGGGTTTGTTGACGATGGGGTTTGTTCACGACGGGGTTTTATTGACAACGGGCGTTTGCTGTGAAAGGGAGTTGTGACGAAGTGTCTCCTCCATTGTTCAACCATTGTTTTCAAAGGTTGCAGTTCTACGAAGGACGGGGTTTGTAAGAGATTGGAGGTATGACAATTTTTTTTCTATTTGTTGTCTTAAGGTTTGTTTTAGTGTTTAACAAACCCAAAATTTTGATTCTTTGCATTTGAAGTAGATGATTGTTCATTGTTGGGTTTACTTTGGATGTGAAATTAGTCGAAGTTGAAGTAGAAGTAGCTTTCTAATCAACCAAGTACTAGTTTTCTGAATAAGTTGATTAAATCTGTCTTATTTTTTGTGTGATGACCTGTGTGCAAATAAGTGATGACCTGTGCTGCATTTTTTGCAATAATATGGTTTGACTAATTTTTTGAACTCATACTATAGCAGTCAATACGTGTTTTTGTGGTGATTCACTTTGGTTAATACGTGTTGATTTGTAATAATTTCTTTCATGTGGTTTCATACCCAAGTGGGTTAAACATGTCTGATTTGTTGGTGATGACTTGTGTGCACCCAAGTGATGCCCTATGCTGCATTTTTTGCAATCATGTGGTATCAATCAATTTTTTGAACTTCCATATTATACTAGTCAATAATTGATCATGGGGTGATTCACTTTGGATAATCTGAGTTCATTTGTAATTATCTCTTTGATGTGGTTTCATAGCCAAGTTGATTACACTTGTATGTATGGGTGATGACTTGTTTGCTCACAAGTGATGATCTATGTTGAATTTTTTGGAAGCATGTGATATGACTCAATACTTGTTTATGGGATGATTAGCTTTGGGTAAACTGTGTTGATTTGTAATAATGTCTATCATGTGGTTTCATACTCAGGTTGATTAAACTTGTCTAACTTTTTGGTGAAGACTTGTGTCCACACAAGTGATGACCTCTGTTGCATTTTTGCAAGCATGTTATCAATAAATTTTTTTTATCTTTCTTGTTATACTAGTCAATACTTGTTTATAAGGTGATTTACTTTGGTGCATCTGATCAAGTTTCAGTTATGTGTGCTCATTTGTAGATATGTGTTTGATGAATTTCAATGAACTTGGTATGTTATTTAGGAATTTTAAGTAAGATGTCTAGTAAACGTCAATGCAAATGTAGTCCGGAAGCAGGCAATAAAAGGAAGAAGACGAAAGTGGTGAAAAATGCTGATTAGGTATATTTGGAATCATTAAGTGATTTAATTTTTTTATTATTTATAATAAATAATTTTTCATGGTGCTATAGGTGCGAATTGTATAGGTGCGAAAGCAAGTACATTGTTGAAGTAAACAATGTACTAAAAGACACCCACCGTAAGTGGATTCAGGCAACACCATTTAGATGGTGTTTGGAGGTGGACAACGCATTGGAAATAAATTGTCCTTTGTTGAGGGAAGTTTTGTGTAGATGGGTTCCACAAGGGGAATACATTCGTGTAGGTCAGCATTTGGTGGGGTTATCGATTTATGATGTTTGTATATGCCTAAGTCTTAGTATGGTTGGTAAATGTGTTGAATTTGATGTTGATGTAAGTAGGGTAGTAGGTTCACTGTCTATTTGAGAAGAAACCAATCACCTTGCGAGACATAATTAACAAGATTAAGAACTTAGTGGTTAGTGATGATGATGTAGACAATGCTTGTAGGTTGTACTTGTTACTTTGTTTTACTGTCTTTTATTTTCCTAGGACCTCTAGGACAGTAAGCAATATGCCTTTCAAAGTCTTAGACAACCTGGACAACTTAAGCGACTATAACTGGGCAGAGTCAGTTCATAGTTTTTTTATCTCTGCTCTCAATTGTGGATGTAAGGTTGTACGAGAAAAGATAAATACTCGTAGCCTTAACTTAGCCGGATCTGTTGTAATTGTTCAGGTAATTTTTGTTTCATAAGCTTTATTTTCCTTATGCATTATTATAATTTTTTGATTTGTTTAACATTGTTATAGGTTTGGGCTGCTCGTCGTCTTGGCTTAGAAGATGTAGAGGGTGAGGTTCAATTCCCAAGATTTCTGCGGTGGCCCTCGGTGAAGATTAGGACACCTAATATTGAGTCTGCTTTTGAAAAGAATAAGGTTTTATTTGAGTTGTCTTCTTTGTATATGTTTAGTTAAATTTGGTTTTATTACGAAATGTGTTTGAAAACAATTTTTTTTTATTTGTAGATTGTGTTTGGTTGGGCCCTAAGTGCAGAGGAGAAGAACAACCCAATAGTTCAAAATGTCGTTCATATTGAGGACCAATACATTGTTAACAACCCAATAGTTCAACCCAATAGTTCAAAGTGTGCCAAGGGAAGCCTACACAATAAAGTTCTATCAGATTGTGAGTTTGGTAGTGACATTGGTGTTGACTCTGTATTTTTGTTGAAAGAAGTAATTAAACTATGAAATTATGTCTCTTTATTGTTTTTCCTCTTCATGTACAATTACTCATAAAGCTTTATGAATTTTGATTGAATAGGTTGCTATATTCAGACCTTTTGGGTACCTCAACATCACACTTAGGAACATTGTCAAGGCAAATAACTAATCTTGAAACAAATATATGTTTTCTTTATTTCATACAATTTCTTCAAGTCACACAATATAATAATTTATGACATTAATAGGTTTTCAAGTATGACATAACTCATTCAACTGAAGAAGAAATTAAAACTTTTATGCTTGTGGTGCGACTTAACTATGTTGTCAAACAAAACGTGGAAGCCAATGCCCAGACTAGTATAAATTCCAATCCGAACGCAAATGACAACACAAATATGGGACCCAATTTACAACCCAACGTGCAGCCTACTAACACTGCTAATGTGGAGGATATACTGCAGAGGATGGTTCCTCCATCCACTAATATTCCATGTTTTGAGGTTGGGGAGAGCTCCAAAGTTCAATCTTCTATTATGGATAATATATCACTTACGTAACTCATGACAGATTAATGTCTTCAATTATTAGGCTATTTATTTTTAACTTTTGTGTTTCTGTTGTTAATTTTAATTTTCATGACACTACATGTTTGGAAGGATCTACTACATGTATGATATTAAACTTATTTTATCACTTTGATATCCATGTAATTCACTATCAGTTCAACAACAAAAGTTGATGATCTTAGTCCACACCTCCTATTTGATATCCATGTAATTCACTGTCAGTTAAACTAATTATATGATTATTTATGTACGATTAACTGTTAATCACCGATAAAGATTTTGCACACCTTCAAATTTTTTAATCTATGAAAAAAGTTTTAGTATGAACCTCACTTACAGTCAATCACATAAATAGAGTAAAATATAATGTAGGATACTGCCCATGATGAAGCTGTGGGAAAATTGTGGTACAAGTGGAACATTACATACATGTCAACACTCACAATAATAAATGTTTATCAATCAAGTATTAAGTGCTGACCTACAATAAACATTTTGCACACCTTCCAAATTTGTGGTCTCTGCTAACATATATTCAACGAATAAAAACCTTACCAAAGTAGGTGTGTGATAATTGATAAAAGAGGAAAAACATCATAACTCTGATAATTTTAAATAGTGACCATTTCACTATTAAGTGTTGATCTACGCTTCACATTTTGTACACACACATAATCTAAGGTATTTGGGTAAGGGTGTCAATAACTAGTCCATACTTAATGAAATATAACACCTTAATTGTGTATATGAAACATATTGAACAACAACAAACTACGTGTGGGATAATTCATCCACAACTCCAACATGATATTCTTCTTATCTGTATTCAAATTATAGATGACTCAAGAACTATTAAGTAGTGAACTGGTCCAAAAAATTTACACATGTACAAAAAATCTGGTATGAAATTAGAGTAAACTTTTTTGAAGAACATCAATTTTGGTATGGGCTATTTAGTTCGCAAGTTGTACATCACATATTATATATTAATCATGTGTGTTATAATTGGTAAAACATTGAAGACATGATAACTCTCAGATTTTTAAATGTAGATCAATCCTATATTAAGTGTTGACCTGTGAACAACATCTTGCACATAATTACTTATTTGTGATCTGTGTGGTAACCAATATTACTAAATTTCTGACCACATACATATTAATTGTTCACCTACTATAAACTTTATTTGCACTCAATGAAAATTAGGATGAACAACATTTAGCTATAACTTCACATAAACCACTCAGAATTTCATAAATCAATCACTAAGCCAAACAAAAAAATTGTCATAAATCACTTCCACAAAGTCTAAACATAAAAAATACCAAAGTTAGCAATATAAATCCTAACTACAATAAACATAAAATTTCTAAATCAACTACTTATGGCACTTCCTCCTAGTAAATGTTGCAAAAGGAGTTCTTATTGACATACTCTTGACACGCATCCGAGGACCATCCCTTCGTCGCACATACATGTTGCTCTGTTCGGATTCTTGTGCTTCCTGATTTAGAAAATGAACTTTTTCCACATGACCCCTCTCACCAGAATCGCCAAATTCAATAAAGCCCTTGAGGTGGTTGGAATTAGGTGTTTGCGAATCACCAACACTTGGTTCACCCAACTCATAAAACTTCAGTTTGCCCTCGTGATGTTGGCGTTGGTTCTTCCTTTCAATCATCATTGCATTCAAGTCTACAAGTTCTTTTTGCAATTCCCCTAGCACACTTTCTTGATGTTCAACAGCTTTAATTAAGTCAACTATTTTAGTACCCTTATTTCGACGTCCATATACCTCCAAACCTTCTTTAACGAAGGAATTGGTCAACTCTTCTACAAAGGCAGCAACATCTGCAACAACCTGAAACAATTCACAACAACCTTCAATAATTATAGATGACACATTTAAAAAAAATTGTACAACAAAATACCCAACTTACAGTGTTATTTGTCAAACTCCTTTTAATTACATTGTCCCCTGCTTTCATTTCCATCCAATGCAAGATTCTGGGAAACTTGGTCGTGCGCTGACAATCCTTTAAATTCGAAATCAAAAAATGGTCAAAAGACCATAACTGCCACAATTGTAATGAAAATCAGTCAAAACTCATAACCAAATATTTTAAAGTGATCAAAAGAGTTTGAAATTAATTTAACATACACTACCTGTAACAAATAAACACATCTAGCTACATGGAAGTGTTTGGTACTTTGTTTCTCCTTCAAGAACAATTTAGCTTCACAAATACTGCCAACCAAATACTCATACACCACTCGACCCCAATTAAATTTCCCAATACTACCAAGGTCATCAACAATGTTGAACAAAATAGAAAAAACTGTTCCACTACGATTGGGCAATAAAAACTCAGAAATTGCTAACAAAATGTAAAGCTTACCAAAATCCTCTAAACAAAGCACTTTAATATGTTTTAAAATGTAATCATATACCATTTCGATATGAACAAGTTTGGCAGCTCCAAATAAATTCTTTGAATCACTATTTAACCCTTCCTGGTTTAAATCAACGTTCTCACCAACCACTCTCAAACCTAGACCAAGACATACATCTAAATAGGTAAATCCAACAACTATACTCATGTGAAACCCCCAACCTTTCCACCCACCTACTAATTAACGGACTCAAAAGATTCCTAGATATTTTCACAAACTCTTTCAACTCAACCATCCATCCAAATGGTCTTCCTCGAATAAATGACTTTTGTTCCTCTATTAACTTCTTATTCAAACTAGCAATCAATTTTGTCCGGCATGAATGCCTAAAACAAATCTGGAACAATAAAAATAATTTAGTTATGTCATTTTTATCATAACAAATTTCAAAATAAATTGAATTCCAAAATATATCATATCTTGCGGTCAACACTGAAATCACCTCCCTCACTAACTGCAGCCATATTCATCACCTGAATACATAACCCCAAGTAAGCACAATGTTAGCACTTAGACTTACTTCAACGTAATTCGTCTCACTTTGAACAACTACCACTCGTGCACAAAAGACTTATCACATATGCAAAAAATGCAGCAGAGGTCAGCACTTGAGTGCACACAAGTCATCACCAACAAATCAGACATGTTTAATCCACTTGGGTATGAAACCACATGAAAGAAATAATTACAAAGCAACACATATTACCCATACTTAATCACTCCATAATCAACTATTGACTGGTATGACATGAAAGATCAAAAAATTGAGTCATACCACATGCTTCCAAAAAATTCAACACAGGTCATCACTTGTGAGCGAATAGGTCATCATCAATAAATCATACAAGTGTAATCAACTTGGCTATGAAACCACATGAAAGAAATAACTACAAATTATTACCCATACTTAATCACCCCATAATTAACTATTGACTAGTATGACATGAAAGATAAAAAAATTGAGTCATACCACATGCTTCCAAAAAATTCAACACAGATCATCACTTTCTGAGCAAACAGGTCATCACCCATACATCATACAACTGTAATCAACTTGGCTATGAAACCACATCAAAGAGATAATTACAAATGAACTCAGATTATCCAAAGTGAATCACCCAATAATCAATTATTGACTAATATAATATGGAAGTTCAAAAAATTGAGTGATACTACATGATTGCAAAAAATGCAGCACAAGTCATCACTTGGGTGCACACAAGTCATCACCAACAAATCAGACATGTTTAACCCACTTGGGTATGAAACCACATGAAAGAAATTATTACAAATCAACACATATTACCCAAAGTGAATCACCTCATAATCAACTATTGACTGTTATAGTATGAGTTCAAAAAATTGAGTCAAACCACATTATTGCAAAACATGCAGCACAAGTCATCACTTGTAAGAAAACAGGTCATCACAAAAAAATAAGACAGTTTTGATCAACCTAGTCAGAAAACTAGTATTCATGCACCTATCAAAGCACCAAAATCACAGAAACGACAAAATAACCCAAACTTACCAACCACCGCCTGAATCGAACAACAGAAAACACCAAAAACCCTAACTTCACAAGGTTTGTCTTTTCCCTTTTTCTTCTTCGATTACAATGTTGTGGTTATTCACATGTACAAGATAGATGTTAAATTTGCCTTTAAAGAATGACTCAGTCGACCATGCCACCAAAAAAAAAAAATCTTAGTTCCTTAACCAAAAAACTCACAACGACGATTTCAAAAAAAAAAACCACAAAACTGTTGGCGTATTAGAGAAACGCAAAAAAAAAAAAACAGACCTACGAACCATGATGCTGAATCGAACAATGGAAAGCAACAAAAACCCTAACTCTACGAGGTTCGTCTTCTCCCTTCTTCTTCTTCGATTTCACTACAACACATGTCTTCTCCCTTTTTCTCCTTTCTTCCTTTTCCCTTTCTTTCTTTCTTTTCCCTTTCTTCGTTTTTGCTTGCTCTGCACAAAGAAAACCTACTTTCTCACCCTTTCAATTTTCACGCCCACACCCACTCTCCAAAACGTCTTTCTACAAAAGAAGTTTTAATAAAAAATATAAAAGCCACGTCTGAATGTAAAATGGTTTTACAAAATTAATTTTAATTTAAAAATAAAATCCATCTGTGCATGCCACCTCATGGAGTCAAATAAGGGGTCAGAATATGGAGTCAGTTTATCATTTTCCTTTTTAAATATATGTGATTTTATATTAATAAGTAATAATATTGTAATATTATTAAGTTAATATATAAATTAAAATTATGTTTATTAAAAAAAGTAAAATATATTAAAACAGAATAACTATTAATAAATAAAAAATAAAAAATAAGAAAAGAAATAAAAATAACTGATTTTATAAAAATGTTGTAAAAATAATAGTTAATTTTTAAACATTTAATAAATTATTTAATTTAAAGAGTAAAATTAATATTTTGAAATGTGACTAAAAAAAGAGAAATCCCTATGTATTATCGCAGATATTATTATTAGGAAAATGATATTCTAACTCCCAATTTTTGACTCTTTCTCTTACTTCTTGTCATGGCAGCTGATATGTATTTAATTTTTTAATTTGTGTTTTGTTATATAAAGACACTTTGGCAACATGTGAAAAGTGAAGGGAGAAAGGGTTCTTCTATCCCGTAGACCACACCCAAATAAACAATTAGGGTTTCTCTCTTCTGTAGAACACGAACAAAGGTGGAGAAGACGAAATTTGATTATGCCCATTTCCAACTATCACTTAGTTGAAGCGCTTCCATTTTCGATATTAAGGTATGCTAGGTAAGAGTTGTGTTTGTTAGCGATTTTGAAGTACGAGATTGCTTTCGAAATGCAACAAGTTTCTCAATGGCGATGATCGCGATCGACGGTGGTGCTGGCGGCAACGGCGACAACCAAACCTACAAATTGTACTGTCACTTGAAAACCCTAACCGTCCATGAAAACGTTGTGTCGTGTGTGAAGTTTTCGAACAACAGGACGTTATTAGCCTCGACAAAACCCTAATCATTTGGTCATCTGCCACGCTCTCCCTCCTCCACCGCCTCGTCGGCCACTCCGAGGGCATCTCCGACCTGGCCTGGTCCTCAGACTCTCATTATATTTGTTCTGCCTCTAAAGACTAAACCATCTGCATCTGGGACGCCACCAGGGGCGATTGCATGAAGATTCTCCGCGACCACTCTGTCGCAGTCTTCTGTTTGAATTTCAATCCCTAATCAAGCTACATTGTGTCCGGGTCATTGGACGAGAGCATTAGGGTTTGGGATGTGAAGACCGACAAATGTGTCCAAGTCATCAACAACCACTCCATGCTCGTCACCTTCGTGCACTACATATCTTAGTTTTAAAACAATTGTATTTATTACAACTTATGAAATTGTCGTTGATTTACGGACAATTGTAATTACTGTTATTGACTCTCTTTTTTTTTTCTTGGGATATAGTTTTTGGTTTATGAATATAGCAATTTTTTTTTATAATTGTTTGTCACTGATTAAATTCATTGTAGAATATTTTTGTGGTCAGCAATCCAGTAAAAATGGATTAGGGGATCAGTCCCTTACAATAGATCATATTGTTGTGCAAAATGTAATAAATAGGTCACGATTTAATATGTCAGTGGTGAGCAGTTAATGAATCCAGTTCATATGATGTTTGTGAAGTGTGAATTGTGGACCAATTAAGTCAGAGCAATTTTTATTATGTTTAATATACCTTTCATATATGTTACTAAGGTCATTTAATACACTAAAAATGATTTACATTTAAATTTCCTTAAAAGAAAGCAATAGTTATACTGTTATTCAAAAAGTATGGGTAAGTCACTAGTTAATATGTCAGTTGTCACCAATAATTCAATCCAGAGTTTACATATATGTGAACTGAATTTTATGGACCAATTCTCTTCCACCAATTTTTATTATGTTCAATATACCTTCCACACATGTTAAGAAGGTCATGTAATTCACTCTAACTGGTTTACATGCTCAGTCTCTAACAACAGGCCACAATTCATATTTTTGTGCAAAACATAATGGACAGGTCACCATGTAATACATCAGTGCTTAGTAGTTAATGAATCCACAATTATCATGTCTGTGAGGTGAGTGTTGTGGACCAATTATCCTAGAACAAATTTTATTAGAATTAAATATACCTTTCATACATGTTGTTAAGGTCTTCTAATACACTATAAATGGTTTACATGTGGATTTTCTTAAAATAGAGCAGTGGTTATACTACTATTCAAAAAGTATTGGGCAAGTCACCAGTTAATATATCAATGGTCACCAGTATTTCAATCTCGAGTTTACATATATGTGAACTGAATTTTGTGGACCAATTTTATCCCACTAATTTTTATTATGTTCAATATACCTTCCACACATGTTAGGAAGGTCATGTAATTCACTATAACTGGTTTACATGTTCAATCCCTAATGACATGCCAAAATTCATATTGTTGATCAAAACTTAATGGACAGGTCACCATGTAATATGTCAGGGTCACTAGTTAATGAATCCACAGTTAATATTTTGGTGCAAAATGTAATGGGCAGGTCACCATGTAATACGTCACGGGTCACTAGTTAATGAATCCACAATTAATATTTTTGTGCAAAACGTAATGGGCAAGTCACCATGTAATACGTCAGGGGTTACTAGTTAATGAATCCACAATTATCATGTCTGTGAGGTGAGCGTTATGGACTAATTATCCTAGAATAATTTTTATTAGAATTAAATATACCTTTCATACATGTTGTTAAGGTCTTCTAATACACTATAAATGGTTTATATGTGGACTTTCTTAAAATAGAGCAGTGGTTATACTACTATCCAAAAAGTATTGGGCATGTCACTAGTTAATATGTCATTGGTCACCAATATTTCAATCTAGAGTTTACATATATGTGAATTGAACTTTGTGAACCAATTCTCTATCACTAATTTTTATCATGTTCAATATATATTCCACACATGTTAGGAGAGTTATGTTTGTAACTATTTTACATGTTCAGTCCTAACGACATACAACAATTCATATTGTTGTGCAAAAAATAATGGACAGATCACCATGTAATACATCAAGGGTCATCAGTTAATGAATCCACAATTATCATGTTTGTGAGGTGGGGTTATGGACCAATTATCCTAGAGCAATTTTATTAGGATTAAATATACTTTTCATACATGTTGTTAAGGTCTTCTAATACACTAAAAATGGTTTATATGTGGACTTCCTTAAAAGAGAGCTGTAATTATACTATTATTCAAAAAGTATCGGGCATGTCACCAATTAATATGTCAGTGGTCACCAGTAATTCAATCCAAAGTTTACATATATGTAATGATCACCAGTAATTCAACCTGCCACCACACACAACCATCGAGCTGAATCAAACTAACGGAAAGCAACAACAACCCTAACACCACTCCAAGAACAATAAAAATCTTGGAACGAAATGGGATTTCGTTTAGGGTTCAAGAATAACACCAAAACTTGGAAATCTCGTCTTTCGTTTAGGGTCCAGAGCCTATGTCAGCAGCTCCTCGTTGTAGAAATCACCAATGCCGATTCAACATGAGTTGAAGAAACCGTTGCAGCCTCCATTGGTGGTGTAAGAATCGAGGTGACCTCTGATTATGAGGAGAGTTTCATTCACAGGATGACCCTTGCAAACTAGGTACGTGTTCTCCATGCATAACGCCGACTTCAACCTCTCGAGTCACATTTCGTCTTCTCCATCCTTTGTTCGTGTTCTACAGAAGAGAGAAACTCTAATTGTTTAGGTGTGGTTGAACATTTTCTCCCTTCGCTTTTCACCCGCTCCCACAATGTCTTTGCAAATCAAAACACAAATTAAAAAATTAAATACACATCAACTACCAGGTTACAAAATAAGAGAAAGGACGTTAGAATATCATTTTTCTTATTATAATTATTTTCATTCTGAGCACGCCGACTCCATTCCCAGAATCTGCACTTTTTGTTTTAGTGGCATAATGGTATATTAAATTTATAATTGCCTCTTCAGTGCATGAAAATGCTATTAACCTAAATAATAATTTAGCCTTTTAAAAGTAGATGAACGGTTAATTTTATTTCTATCATTTTCTTTTGTCGGTTACATATATATTTCTTCCCTGTTCACTGCTGTGATCTTGTACAGTGAGCAGACAGAGGAACACTTAAAAGAATAGGAAAATGAAGAGTGAAGAATGGCGATCGAAAAGCAAGCAGACAGAAGATGAGTGAGAGTGCGAGCAACGAAGTTGTGGCTATGGCTGACGCCTATGACGTTGTGATAGTGGGAGCTGGCATCATTGGGTTAACCATCGCTCGCCACTTCCTCATCTCTTCCGACCTCTCCGTCGCAATTATCGATAAGGAAGTTCCTTGTTCTGGTTCCACTGGCGCAGGTATACCAACCTCCATCTCTTATTTCCCCTCACCTTAAATCTAATCAATCTACTTACAATACTAAAAATTCACTTTAATCTTGTAAAAATTAAACTTTTATTTATTTACGTATAGTAATTTCATAATTTAAGAAGCGGTTGATTAATATAAGATTTTTAACATGATATGATTTTTTTTTTAAATACCAAATTTTAACAAAAGTATGCCTACGTGTACATACATGCCTATACAAAACTTATTTAATAATATTCTTTAGAACTGTTGAAAAAATAATTCTTATACAGGTTTTTTATATAATTTTTAAACAGATGTAATAATTTATCTCTGCTTTATCGAATTTTATATGATAATTCATGATAATTCCTGCGATATAAGTCATGAGCTTAAGTTATAATTATTGGGTTAAAAAAAATAATTTTTGACACATTCAACCCATTTATGGCATGTGTAAGCATTGGTATAATTACAGAGTGCAGACCAGTATTCACACTGTCTGTAGGTGATGACAATGAAAGCCCATAATAGGTGTTCGTGTGTAGCTCCCATACTATTATTTCCTATAATTCACATATAAGTATTCTGCGTTTAAACTTCAAAAGGTAGTGTTATAAAATCATAAATAACTATTTATGATATATGTAATAAAAAATAATAGTAATATTGTACCATAATGAAAAAAAATAGAATTTTTTCGTTATAAAATATCTCAAGAAATAAATGAGATTGCTACTATTTCTATTTGTAGACAATAAAAAAGTGATTTACATTGAAAATGGTTTATAACTTAATTTGTTTTACCAATGTGAAAGAAGTATGTTGGTAATTGTATATTTTGAAAATGATCATTGTATCTAAGCTTCTTTCTTGGAAAAAAAAAAAAAACTCTTGAACAACGGTCATGAGCTTTTCCAAAGGTATAATGATAAATTTGAGCTGGTTTTAGGACAGGGATATTTGTGGATGATATACAAAACCCCTGGGAGTGCTATATGGGATCTTTCTCAGAGGAGCCATCAACTTTGGAAGATGCTGGCACACAGCATAGAAGAGCAAGGCTTGGATCCTATGGTGGAATTGGGCTGGAAAAAATGTGGTATGTGGTATGTAGTTCTATGTGTCTACAAATTTCTTTGTTTCACCTGCCATTTGGAAGGGAGACATTCAAATGTATCTCAAAATTTGAAGCTGCATATAAAATTTTGCATCTTTAATTGTAAGCCATCAGTGCAGTGTGTGTCTGGTTGTGTTACAGTCATGGTTTTTCCTTTTACATGCAATTGCTTTCACAGCACCTCTATAGAGAGAACTCGTAATCTTGAAGTGCTGACAGTGGAAGAGATTATGTGAGTAAATGCAAAATAAAGTTTGGTGGGATTCAGGTGAGATAAAAATGAAGAAAAAGTTTTAAATGTCTTTAGAAGAGAATGTTTCACGATTACAAAAAAAATCCAACTGCTTGTGTAGGGCTAGAGAACCCTCTTTCTCATTCGTAACAAGTAATCATTATAAGTGCTCTTATTTACTCAAGAGGTATTCTCTTGGTAAAACAAAGAGTGAACTATGGATCTTCTCATACGTTTGAGACTCAACTTATTATTTATTTAATGACAAATAAATGATAAAGAAAAAAAAGGCATAACATTATCTTCATCATACTTAAAAGATATTCTCAAATTCTAATACGTTTTCTTGAAATGTTTTCTTCAATGCCTCAAGTCTTGATCTTAGCAATTTGAACTTATCTTTTGGAAGAGCTTTCGCCATTATATAATGTTAAATGTTCATCAAAACTGCAATGCTCTAATATGATTTCTTCTAATTTTTTTTTCTTCCTTGACTGCATGATATTTCACCTTGATATGCTTTGTTCTTCTATGTTGAATGGGGATTTTGTTATTAAGGTAGTGGTGGGTTTAAAGCTAACTTAATCCTATAAAATTTACTTTGTAAGGTGAAGTTTACTCCCACTTATATATTATAATTTGGTCTTAACTCTAATCTATGTGGAATTTTAACACATCCCCTCACATTGAGGACATCGAGCATGAAAATCGAGGGGTGTCCAATTGTTGGTGGCATGATACCATATTAAGGTAGTGAGTTTAAGCCTAATTCGTGGCTCCATAAGGTAAAATTTGCTCCCTCTTATATACTATAATTTGGTCTTATCTTTAGCCTATTTGAGATCTCTAATACTTGTGATTTTCCCAATTGACATACTGAGTGACTTCATTCTCATTCGGTGTAAAGACTTATTTTAGAAGGTAACCATTAGTTCTAATGTACTATGGCTATTGTAGCTTGTTTCAAATAAGGTAGAGCCTTTTAAAGTTTGTATACCTTTTTATCATTGGTTTGAAATTCCTCTCGCTATTTAACAAAAATTTCTTCCTCAAAAGACTCATTTAGAAAGGCTAACAAGACATCAAAACGAAAAATTTTCCAATCCAACTTTGTATCTAAGGTTGTCAATAATCTTATAGTATCATGTTTAACTAGAGGAGCAAACATATCATAATAGTTTACTTCATCCTCTTGAAAATACCCTTTAACCACCATTCTAGTGTAGTTTTTTTACAAATCCATCAAAGTTTAGTTTGGTTATGTAAATCCACCTTACCAATTACCTTTTTACGTTTGGTTCTATTCATGAGTTGCCATATATTATTCTTCTCAATCTTATGTATCTCCTCTTGCATGGTAGTCTTCTATTCTCCACTTTCAGCTTTTTTAGCATTGTCAATAGGTTTTGTTGTAGATTTCATATCGACTTGAGATAAGACAAATTCATAGTACATAAGTAGAAACAAACCTCATCTTACAAGTCAGTTTTGTGGGGTTGAGTTAGACTTATAAGTAGATGCAAACCTCACCTTACAAGTTAGTTTTGTGAGGTTGAGTTAGATTTAAAAGCCACGTCTTAAGAGTCTCAATTGAAGCTTTCTTCCATCTTCAATATACATCTTATGATGATCTGGTGCCCCTAATGGGTACTTCAATATCATAGTTTGATGTCTATTCATTTGAACCTTCCACTTCAGATCGTTCAATGTCAAATAGACTTTGCCTTGATGATAGATATCCTTCAGAGTCTTTATTTGTACCTCTAAAAAAGTACAAATTTCTAACTTATGATATCACTTACCTCTTACCTCTTTTTGCGTATGCATTAAGGGCATAATAGACATAACAAAAGTCTTTTAAAATTTTCAAGGAAGGTTTTCTATCAAACCATGTTTTGAAAGGTGTTTTTTCTTCTAAGGTCTTTGTTGACAATGTATTTTGCATAAAAACAAAGGTGTGTACTGGCCCAAAAAGTCTTTTAAATACCATTTTCAAATACCAAACATTTGGTTAGTCACTGTTTAAGACCAAAAAGTCTTTCACTCCATTTTGTTGAGGATTCACCAATGCGGTCAGTGTTGTCTTGGAAAATTTTTTATTTTCTTCTAGAGAGGAGATTCTTTACTCAAACCTTTTAGGAAGGCAGACTAAGAGTTTTTCTACCACCATTGATCACTATCACTCAGTTTTTCACCATGCAACCTTATACATGAGACCACCTTTAATAGTCTGTGAATGAACTCTTGGACATTTCATTGTACTTCATTCTGACACTTTCAAACTCTTATATTTATAACTTGCATCCTCTTTGTTCTATCACTTCCTTGAAACTCCTCCTTCAACTGATCCCAAACTTCCTTGACAGTTTCTAGAGTAATGATTCTTGTATGATGGCAAATGCTTTCCCTTTGCCATTTCTTCATTGGGACTTTTGAGTTGTGTTATTGTTAAGTTTTCAAGTAATGGAATTTGAATACTACCATTTTAGCCATATCCTACACACTTTTGAGGTTTCAAGTAAGCCCTCATCTTTGCAACCCACATATGTAACTTCCCACAGAAAATGGGAGGTGAAGGTAACAAACTGTTAGAAGTTATTTTTATTTTTGAGTTTTCTGTTTAGAGGTTTTTATATATGTAAAAACAAAGAGTAAACTATAAGTATTCTCTGACTTTGTGGGAAACAATTTATTTTCATTAAATGAGCTATAAATGATGAAAAAAAGAACCATTAGATGGTAAAATCACAAGATGGTAGCTTGTCATATTGAAGAAATACTCTCAAATTATAACTAATAAGTACATTTAATTTTGTAGGGAGTATTTTAGATGTCTTCTTTTTGTTTGATAGAATGCATCAATGACACATGTGTTCTTGAAGTGTAGGGAACATTGTTCAAAGCCATTCCCTCTTCTATCAAGCAGATTTTTTGGTGCCATGTGGCTACATATCTAAACATTTCCTAAAAGCACTTTTTTGACATCAGAGAACCTCTAATTTGTATGTAAAAAGAGAGATCACTTTCTGTAGATCATGCTGATTTCCAAAGAAATGTAGATCTGCCTGCATAATTCTCTGGGTTAAGAATGATAGAAATTATTATATATGCTATCCTATGATTGTGAGCTTGAGATGCTAATTGGTTGCTATGGATTATCCTGAAACAGTTAGGGTGTGTCTATTGAATCTTCAATAAGTGTCATATGATATGCAGTATGCATAAGGCATTGATATTTATAATCATGGAAATTTAGAGCTCTTTTCCCTACGATCATAACAATGGTGTGGCATATCTTTTGATCTACAGGGAGCCTATTAATTGGTAGAACTGAAGAAGAATCAGACATGCTAAAGGGGTGGGTGAAACAACTTTGTGAAGCTGGGTTGAAAGCAGAGTACCTAAGTAGCAGTGAACTGATTAGAAAGGAACCTGATCTGTTGGTTGACAAATATAGTGCAGCTGCATTTGTACCAGATGACTGCCAATTGGATGCTCGTCGGACTGTTGCATATATTGAAAAGGTTTTGTATTCTTGGTTCATTTCTCCTTCCCTATCTTTTGCTTGCAACATGTAAATAATTATTACAGTGTACATTTTTCTTTCTACCATAAACTTGCAACATAGCTGGTATATGACTTCGGACTCATAGTTACAAATTTACTGCTGTTGTGTAGGCTAACAGGAGTTATGCAGCAAAAGGAAGATATACTGAATTTTACAATGACCCAGTGAAACGCTTCATCAGGTTTAATTTTTTCCCATTCTTTGGGTTGCACACTAACTCTGACACTGAAAGCAGTGAAACAAATTTTGTTTTTTGCTTTGCATCATTCTGTGGTTAGGTCAGATATCAATGGGGAGGTCAAAGCTGTTCAGACTTCCAACAACATAATATACAGCAAGAAAGCAGTTATAGTTGCAGCTGGTTGTTGGACTGGTTCTTTGATGCAAGACTTGTTTAGAAATTGGGAAATGGATTTACATGTTCCTGTAAAACCCAGAAAGGTGTGTTTATATACAGTTTTTGGAATTTTCATTCCTGACAATCCATTCTGTTTCTTGCTTGGAACCAAGGGAATGTGATGTATTGCTTTTGCATTATTATTTATTTTCATTTCAAGAAGCTTATGACTATTGTTTACTTGAACTTTCGGTTTAGAGCCTCTAGTTTTGGGTTTTCTGCTTCCATTTTAGTCTTGTCTTTGGGTATCTTAGATAGACTTCTTTATTTTTAATTTGTAAAAGGTCTTTCAGTAGATTCCTACATTCCTTTTATACATTCTTCTGTTTGGTGTAAAGGGCCATCTACTCGTGCTTGAGAATTTCAACTTCCTTAAATTGAATCATGGCTTGATGGAGGCAGCTTATCTCAAACATTCAACAATTTCTGGTACAGAATCGTCTGATCCTGAACAAAACTTATCTGTTTCAATGACAGCAAATATAGATGCAGCAGGGAATCTTCAACTTGGTAAACTTCTTTTCCATGACCCATATGCATCAGATGATTGCATATGTTGCTTTTGAGTTCTGACTATAATTTATACTGAATAATCTTTTGTATTTCAAAGTATTTCCTATCAAACAGTGTCTATGGTGGCTGTTATATGACTCATGGTTTCATTTGCATGTATACAAGATGGTGTTTTGTTGTTTATTGGGGAACAATGTCTTGGCGTTATTGAATTGTTCAGATGTGCTTTTGGATTGAAAAGTCTTATCTTTTGGATCAACATGACCAACCCTGTAATGATTTTCTTGATAAACAGCTATCTAGTTTTCATGAAACAGATAAACTTTTGCACTTGATGCAAATGCTTCTTTATTAGTTCAGAATTTTAGCAATTCTTTTACTTATTCAAACCAAAATCTTGTCTACTTTCTAGGGAGTAGCCGTGAATTTGTTGGTTTCAACACCGATTTGGATGAGTCTGTGGTAAGTCACATATGGAAAAAAGCTGGAGAATTCTTTCCCAAATTGAAAACGCTTTCCCTTTCAGATCTAAGTGCAAGTAGAAAAGTGAGAACAGGATTACGACCTTATAGTGAGTCACAATATCTCTTTGCTATCTTATGCAGTTGAACAACTGATACAGTATTTACATTTCCCAAATCTATGTACATAGAGACCATGTTATATTTGATTGCATAATCTTTTCATTGTCAGTGCCTGATGGAAAGCCAGTCATAGGGCCTGTGCCTGGCTTGTCAAATGTGTTCCTTGCAGCTGGACACGAAGGGTGTGGACTTTCAATGGTCAGTTCTCACTTCTCTGTTATACTAAATTCTTATGCATGTTCCGAGAAACAATGTATAAACACTTAAAATTATACTTTTCTTAAATTCAAAGTAATCCATACGTTAATTTATACGAAGGGTTAATTGATCCCTATAATACGATTTTGGTTTTTATCTCTTTCTCAAACTTTGATCTTGTTAGGATCCTATGTATGGATGCAGACCTTTTTGCTCACATAGTTCATTGTTTTGTGTCGTGACAAACAACAAATCATGTTGGATAAGTTCACAAGTTTTCCACATTGTTAGTGTGTAGGGGGTAACAGAAGATAAAAACCAGAGATAGAAATCATAATGCTTTATTGATCAACTCAATTGATACAGAGATAGAGACTTAGTTATATAGGGCTAAGCTCTGCAGAGAAAAAGGGAAAAACAAACCCTATAACGGCAACAACAGAAAACTAACTCAACTAACTCTAATACCCCCTCTCAAGGTGGGTTGTGAATATTGATTAAACCCAACTTGGAAACAAAAGCAGAAAAGGGATTAGGATGTAAAGCTTTGGTAAAAACATCAGCAAGTTGATGTTGAGAAGGAAGATGAGAGAGAACAATGAGCCCGTCAACTATCTTTGAACGAATGAAGTGGCAATCTACTTCAATGTGTTTTGTCCTTTCATGGAAGGAGGGATTCTTAGCAAGCTGGATAGTAGATTGATTGTCACAGAAGGTGGGTATAGGCAGTGGAATAGCCAGAGATAATTCGTCAGATATGTATTTTAACCACTGAATTTCACAGGCAACAGTAGCAAGAGCCCGATATTCAGCCTCTGTGGAACTTCGGGAGACAGTGGATTGCTTTTTGGATTTCCACGATATTAAGCAGTGGCCATAGAAAACACAATAACCGGTGACTGATTTGCGTGTTGTGCTGCAGGAAGCCCAGTCTGAATCGGAAAAAGCTTGAAGTCTATGAGGGTTATGAGCAGGATAAAACAGACCCTGGCCAGGAGCATTTTTGAGATATTTGAGGATGCGGAGGCTGCTTGTAAATGAGAAGTTCTTGGAGCTATCATGAATTGGCTGACTTGTTGAACAGCAAAGCTAATGTCAGGCCGTGTATGGGTGAGATATAATAACTTGCCAATGAGCTTTCGAAAAATCGTGGGGTCAGAGACAAGTTCTCCATCAGTGGTAGTCAACTTGACAGAGGGGTTGGCAGGGGAAGGGACAGGTTTGCAACCTGTTAAGCCAAAGTCAGAAATGATATCAAGACAATACTTCCGTTGATTAATAACCAATCCACGTTGAGAACGGGCAATTTCAAGCCCTAAGAAGTATTTCAATTCTCCGAGATCTTTGATATGAAAGTGATCATTAAGATAGGACTTAATGTGTGCAATGGTTTGAATATTTTTCCCAGCTATAACTATGTCGTCAACATATATTAAAAGAGCAGTAAAAGCAGCTGGTGTTTTCTGAACAAATAAGGAATGATCAGCGGAGCTTTGAGTGAAGCCAAAGTGTAATAGGGCAGAAGTGAGTTTGGCATTCCACTGTCTACTGGCTTGCCTTAAACCATATAAAGATTTATGAAGCTTACAAACTAAATTGGTGGAAGAATGGAGCAAACTGGGAGGAGGCCTCATATATACTTCTTCATCAAGGTCACCATTTAAAAAGGCATTATCAATATCAAGTTGATGTAAAAACCAACCACAAGATATAGCAACAGAGAGAAGAAACCGAACTGTTGTGAGCTTGACAACAGGTGAAAAAGTTTCAAAGAAATCAATTCCCTCGGTTTGAGTGAAGCCCTTGGCGACTAGGCGTGCTTTATACCTTTCTATGGAGCCATCAGCTCTGAATTTGGTTCGGTAAACCCATCTGCAGTTCACAACTTTCTTTCCTGGAGGGAGAGGAACGAGAGACCATGTTTTATTTCTTTCAAGGGCATCCAATTCAGCTTTCATAACTCTTTGCCAACAATCAATTTGATTAGCCTCTTTGAAGGAAGTTGGCTCATATGTACCAGAAAGTGAAAGACAAAAAGTTGTGTGAGATTGTGAACAATTAGAATAAGAAAGGTAAGAATGCAAAGGATAGGGAGTACTTGAGGTGACATTAGAGGAAGAAATGGTGGGACAATGATAGTCAGCCAAATAGTGGGGAGGCTTCTTGGAACGAGTAGAAACTCGTGATACACATTCAGTAAGCTCATCAGAATCATGTGATGCAGAACCAATATTAATAATATCATGCTCAGTGGGCTGGATGAAATCATGTGATGCAAATTCAATATTAACAATGTCATGTTGCTGTAAAGGAATACTTGAATTGTCATGCATTGGGGAAACAAAATTTTGTAAAGGAATGATACAATCAAACTGTTCAACAGTGGTATTTGTGTCTTGTGTGTTTGAATGAAGTGTATCATATGGAAAATGGGTTTCATAGAAAACAACATTTCGAGATATGAAAATGATTTTACTTGAAAGGTCATAAAGGATATAGCCTTTGGTACCCGGTTTAAAACCAAGAAAAATAGCTTTAGTTGCCCTTTTGTCAAATTTAGTGCGTCCAACAAGAATGGTGGAAGCAAAAGCCAAGCATCCAAAAACTCATAAATGAGTTAAATCAGGAGAGTGTCCATGAAGTAGTTCATATGGTGATTTTAATTTTAAAAAAGGAGTGGGAAGCCTATTGATAATGTGAGTGGCATGTTTAACAGCAAAAGACCAAAAACAGGTTGGAAGATGAGCTTGAAAAAGCAATGCACGACTAACATTGAGTAAATGTTGATGCTTTCTTTCAACAATACTATTTTGTTGAGGAGTCTCAACACATGTGGTTTCATGAAAAATTCCTTTTGTTGAATAAAAATCATGTAAAAGGAATTCTTTTCCATTATCAGACCGAATGTGTTGTAGTTTCAAATTGAATTGATTTTCAGTTTGCAGAATGAATGAAGGTAATATGGTTTTAACATCAGATTTGAGCTTTAAAGGATGAATCCATGTAAAATGAGTGAAATCATCAACAATAGTCAAGAAGTATTTAAAACCATCAATAGAAGATGTTGCAATGGGCCCCCATATATCTACATGAACTAATTCAAAGAACCTGAGGCTTTTTTTTGTACTATGAGAAAAAGGCAACTTCTTTTGTTTAGCAAAGTGACAAGTATCACAAGGTTGAACATAATCGAAATGTATATCAGTGTATATGAGAGACATGTGTTTCAAAATTTTGTTTGAAGTGTGTCCTAACCTAAGATGCCATAACATAGGCTCTTTATTGGAAACAACATTAGCAAACTGAGGTATAGTACAACTAATATGAGAAACTGAATCACATGATTTCTGTTTGGCTGTACTGGAATGTTGAAGGTAGAATAAGCCTCGACACTGTTTAGCTGCACCAATCATCTGAAATGTTGATTTCTGCATGATAAAGCACATTTGTTCACAAAAAATAATCATGCAGTCAGTATATGAAAGGAGTTTAGGAATGGAAATAAGGAAGGCAAAAAAATCTGGTACGTACAAAACGTTTTTAAGAATCAAATTGCCAAGGTTAATTGTGCCAGAAAAGGAAGCAGTGACAGTGGTGTTATTAGGCAATTTGATATGTATAGGTGTGATAGGTGATAAAGATTTAAAAAGAACTTTGGATGGACAAATGTGATCAGTGGCACCACTGTCCAGAATCCAAGAGGAAGAGATGTCACCTGAAGGAGAAACAGAGATTTGCGTTGTGTTTACAGAAGCTGAAGCAGTTTTTGATTGTTGAAGAAGAGCTAAGATAGCTTGATATTGGTCCTTCGAAAAGGTAAACTGGTCATTCGTGTTTGCTTCAACCATTTGAGATTGTTGTGAAACTGTATCAGGATCAACTTCAGCCAAATTGGCAGAGGAGTTAACTCCAGAGGAGGCAGCACGACCAGATTTTTTTGTAGCCAGCAGGAAAACCAATGCGCCAGAAACAGGTTTCAATGGTATGATTTGTTTTCTTGCACTTTTCACAGAATTTAGCATTTCTAGGTTGCTTAGAATTTTGACTCCTGTTATTTCCATTTAATGGTTTATTGGAAGAAACAGATTTGGAAATCTCACCCGATTGAATAGAGAAAGCAGCTGAATCTTGAGGGGAACCAGTGGTGGCCATGGGAAGGAATTCTCTTTCATGCTGGAGAACCATGGAAAAGGATCTAACAATAGATGGCATGGGATCCATAATCATGATTTGAGAACGAACTTGAGAGTAATCATCATTCAACCCTCTTAGAAAACGAATAACACAGTCATCCTCCCTTTCTTTATGTAATTTTGCAAGCAAACCACACGAACACGATACGGAGCAGGTGCAAACAAGAACGCAACGATACAATTCTAATTCCTTCCAGAGAATCTTTAATCGGGTATAATATTTAGAAACACTAGAATCACCTTGTTTACAGTGCAAGATTTGATCTTGAAGATCTGCCACCCTGAATTTATCTGAATGAGAGAATCGGTCCTTAAGATCGATCCATATGTCTCGAGCTGTATCCATCCACATAACAGATTGCTTGATCGAAGCACTCATTGAGTGTATAAGCCAAGACATCACCATTCGATTGCAACGACGCCAGGCATCATGTAGGGAATCGGTGATGGGCGGACATAGAAGACTGCCATTGATGAACCCTTCCTTGTTCTTGGTTTCAAGAGCGACCATCATTTCTCTTTGCCACTGATGGAAGTTGTTTTCGGTGAGAACGGGTGAAACAAGGATGAGTGCTGGGTTTTCTCCGGGGTGGAGGTATAAGGGGTTTGCCGGATTTATGACATGATCCGGAGGGTTTTGGCTTGGGTGAGCCATGGTTGATCAGAGAGAAGAAGCAAAAAGACTGGAAAGGCAGAAACGAAGGAGGGTAATTACCAAACTGATACCATGTTAGTGTGTAGGGGGTAACAGAAGATAAAAACCAGAGATAGAAATCATAATGCTTTATTGATCAACTCAATTGATACAGAGATAGAGACTTAGAAAACTAACTCAACTAACTCTAATACACATGTCAACATCTTAAAAGTTCAGCGTAATTAACCATTTGTTACGTCAAAAAACAGTTAACATCATTGGATGTGTAGGATTGCATCCATGCATTTCTTTCTTAAGTAGGAGAACCTAACAACCTAATATGATCAAAATTTGAGATAGATAAAAAAACAAAATTACATTATAATTTAGGGAACAAAAATATAGTTAATCTTTATATGAATTTCTTCAAAATCTGTTTCTTAACTCAAAAAGTTTATAAATTTCTTGAATTGGATCCTAAAGTAGCTATATAGAATCAACTTACAGTGTATGATAATTTATTGCAAAATCACTTTGTTGCTTGTTAACACTAGCATGCACTCTGAACAAACATTTAGATAATTTTCTTCTGATTATGAAGAAATTATTGCAGGCTCTGGGGACTTCTGAAATGATAGTTGAGATGGTGCTGGGATATCCAGGAAAAGTTGATAGCACTGCTTTTGCTCTGCATAAAGTTGGTTAAAATTTGAAGAACTTATAAGTAATGGCTTAGAATGTGAAGGAATAAGGCCACTTGGAATTCTTATACATAATTTCTGACTGAGTTGTGTTGTGTTCCTGATGAATACACTAGTGACTTATCATTATTATTTGTCAACCTTAGACATCAGAACTTTCTTTAATTTTCTCATATTAACCCTTCTTTAAAGAAGATAATAACCATATGAAAGAGATTCCATAATAGAATTAGGATAAATTATACTTTTTTTTTTTCTCTAACTTATTTCTTTAACTTTTAAAATTTTTATTTTAATCTTTTAAGACTACTTTAAAATTGGCTAAAAGTTGAAACGTAAAGCTGAAATTATTTGATAAAACTAACTTAATAATGAATTTATTTTAAATTTCTTTATTTAATTTCTAAATAAATTAACTTTTAAGTAACATTTGTATAAAAAATTATTTTTGTTATAATTTAAAATAGTTCTCTCTTTTCTAAAATATTTTATTAAAAAATAAATAATACTAACAATAATGGAGCATTAAATCAATAATGTTTAGGAGTGTAACAGTAAAACAGTAATTCATAGTACAATAATAATTTAAAAAATTGTAATCATAAATAAAGTTTGAATATTAAGATTTATTATTTATTATTATTTCAAGAAATAAGATAACAAGATAAAAGCTTTATTTGAGTAGACTATTTAGAAACGTAAATATGAAGAGTTTATCGAAATAAGTTAAAAATTAAGAGCTAACAACACATTATATAATTTTATCTACGACTATAATTTAGATGAATATCTTATCAAATGTATACTAAGTTTGTAAAATGGTTTATTTTAATTTTTATTATGAAAATTTTAGCCTCTCAATATTTTAGACTTTAAATTAATCATAAATTAGTGTATATTGGTTAGATATTAATTTTTTTTATTAATAAAAAGTTCATCTACAAAGTCATATGATGTAAACGTGTAACAAGCCTTGACAAGTGAAAAACATATAATTTAAACATATATAATCATACACACATCAAACAAACTCTATCCTTTGATTCCATGCCACACGACCACCACCATGTTATCAATGTTTTACGCCTTTTGATGAATACCTCAAGATGCACTTGTTGTCACACCTACAAGCCACAACTTGTAGAACACGTGAGGGAACCTGCTACGGACCACACTCTGTAACACCAGGTGGAGTTCCCAATACGAACATAGTTCATAGTGTCCCAAGACTACCAAACTCGTCAGCTAACTACTGAGGAGGACAATCTTCTGGACCCATCCGTATGAGCTATAACTTGCACACTCAGACTGACAACACTCGCCAATCCGAGCCACAACTCAAGGATTTTTCGTGTTCATCCGTCATCCCGAGCCACAACTCAAGAGATGCTATTCTGAGCCATAACTTAAGGAATGCCACATGCTTAACCCTTATCCCGAGCCACAACTCAAGGGATACGTTCTGAGCCACAACTCAAGGAACACTCCACCAAGCCGGTCTTTAAGGTATAACCAAAGCCTTGTAGACCACGTACATAAAAAGCAAACAAGCATTCTACCTCTTTGTTATCGCCTGACGTTGCTCCAAAGTCGCCAAGAGAAATTCTGTTCCAGACCGCCTGGCGGGCACCACACACCGCCAGGCGCCACACGCCTTTAGAGCCTCTGATTCTACAACTATCGCCTGGCGAAACGAACCCTACCGCCAGGCGCCACACGCTTCCAAAGCTATTGTAATTGTAGTTATCGCCTGACGGTCCAAACCCCACTGCCAGGCGCTACACCAGTACAATGAATTGTTCTGATTTAGACACCTTAGATTAGATTTTGATCATTCTCAATGTCTTCACACACCTCGCATAATTACCAACACATAAGTCCTACTCCACGGTCCTGCAACTCACATATCTTATACCTTACTTTCATACTCATCGTCATTGATAGATTCACTCTCTTGACTACACAAGTCCCTTTGATTCAGCTTAGGACAAACCATATTAGTCAACTATAGGCTAGAGTCACAAACAAACTTGAAACCTATCACTGTGTTCAACTTGTTACATCAATCTCTACTCAATTACAAGTAACATACCAATTATACCTTACCTTAGAATTATAACACCTCTTCACCTTATGCGACTCCACCTCACAGCCCAACACTTAAATTAGATTATACCTCATTATTCAACAAGATTCTGGTTTATTTGGACCTCTACTACACTATTATTATATTCAAATCTTTTAACACAACTTAACAATTTAGAATTCCTTCTATTCTCACTCCATGTATTACTTAATCTTCCTAATATCGTAGCCAACATATTTCAACTCTACTTTTACATACCCAAAACTGCCCCACACAAACTCCTTATCTCGCTGCAATTCCAACTACTCAATGTCACTCATCTGGCATTTGGCAGTAAACATGGTGCCGCCAGGTAGTAGATACACATTCTGGAAATTTTACAGAATCTCCTGCACCTTAGAACCTTAAACTCACCATCATCATTGTTTTGCCAATTCATCAAATTTTAATATATAAAAAATCACTCTCAGTCCAATTCACGATAAAATAGATTCCTAAACCCAAGAACCCCCAATTATTCAATCCCTAAAACTAGAATATACCATAATATTCCAATTTCCCCCAATTAACTCATAATCACAACAAAATGTAACAATTTTTAGCATCCAACAATCAACCAACAGTTGCAACTCACTTTCCCCCCGATTAGAATCAACGCAGAAGCCCAAAACATAAAAAATGAGACAAAATTGACTCGTGTCGCTTGACGGGTTCTTATCACCGCCAAGCCCTTCATTCAAAAACCTAGAAATGGGGTAACGAGGTTGTGTCGCCTGACGGCCAATTCATGTTGTCAGGCGATTCTTATCAGGAACCCAGAATTCAACAGAAAATGACAAGCATCGCCTAGCGGCTTTGAAGACTCACTAGGCGGTTTCTGAAAATTTTCCAGAAACCCAGAAATTTAAGTGTTGACAGCAAATAATTCAGGCATAATCAGGCTATACATCATGCAATTAAATTCAAACTATAAAATTACGAGTTCCAGCTCCCCAAACTAAATGTGTACACATCCTTGAGTTCTTGATCTCAATTAACCTTAGCTCGTGATTCCTCCTTCAAGACTCCTTCTCAACTCTCACGTCTCTCTCTTTGCACGCACTCAACACAACCTCACCAACTCACTCTCAGTTTTTGTGCTAATTTTTTCTAGAAAACCCTTCCATTCTCAAGTTTTCAGCCATTTATTTCATTAAATTAATAAAAGGCTTAAATGGTCTTTTGGTCCTAGTTTAGGACGACTTTTTTCACTTTGGTCCTACTTTTGAAAATGTTTTCAATTTGGTCCTACTTTTGGTAATTTTTTTTCAATCAACTCCTTTTCATTAACTCCGTCTATATCGTTAACGGAACAGTGCTAGCGTGGGGATTTTGTGTGACGTGGATACTGTTCAGTGACGTGTCCGTTTGCACTGTGCTGAGCATTTAATTGAAATTGCGAATTCGTTTTAGGGTTAATATCTCATTAAATTGGGTTTAGGTTTAGGGTTATTTATATGGAATTGTGGATTTGGGGGTCGAATTAGGGATTTCGTCCTCGCTTTTTGAAATTGTGGATTTGCGGGTCGCATTAAGGATTCTGGCATTGTGGATTTCGTCGCTCATCTTTGGTCAATCGCTGCGGAGGGAAAAATGATTTCATCGTGAAGGTATGTCCTGCTTTAGGTTATTACTGTTTGTCAGAATTGATTGGGTTTAGTGTTAATGATTAGGGTTTTGTTTATGCATTCCATGGAATCTTTAAATTGTAGTTGCTTTTTCGGTGGTGCATTGTTTATTGTTTTCATTGGTGACCCACCATTTTTAATTGCTTGTGTTGTCGCTATCTGTGGTGGGGTGGGTTTCATGGTTAGTTATCGGTTTGTCGGTTTGTCGGTTATAGATGTAGTATTTGTTCCCCCATTTAAACATTGTTTACCATTTGCAGGTTTTTTTGTGTGTTTTTTGTGTGTTTCCAATGTCTGATGAAAGGTTTAAGGTTGTGGTCCACCACCGTGGTGAATTTGCTGAAAATGAGTGGTGTAAGTATGTTGGTGGAGAAACTACTCATTGGTCATGCGATCCTGCCACTGGAATTATTTTGAAATATTGGGGTCTCTTAAGGAAATGGGGTATCATAGCATAAAGGGGTTGTGTTATTGTGTAGATATGTTGTTGCACCCTTTGAATGATGACACAAGTGCACTTAATATGCTTCATATCACAAGGCATTATGGTGAAGTGCATATGTTTGTTGTGCATGGAGTTGATGAAGCCTAGGTAGATGATAATATAGTGGAACCTGAAGGAGATGCTGGGAGACCTATAGAGAGTGGAGAAAACAATCATGCTGTTAGTGAATTTGAGGTACTAGGAACTAAGATTGTAGTTTGGTCTACTCCACCTGAAGATGTAAGGTCTGCTCCACTTGAAGATGCTAGGAACGAAGAGACTGAAATTGGATCAGACAAAGATGAAGTGGTTGACAGTTTAAGGAGGTGTGCTTCTCCTTCTCCTGAGATTGTAGCTGACGATGTTGTGGGTGAAGGTACTGGGCATTTGGAAGAACAAGTGGGAGTTGAGAATGTGGGTACAGGTGAAGAAGAACTGGGAGTTGACAATGTGGGTACAGGTGAAGAAGAAGTGCGAGTTGAGAATGTGGGTACAGGTGAAGAAGAAGTTGGAGTTGATAATGTGGGTAATCCAGAAGTTGATAAAGGGTTGGATAATATTCCTGAAGGTGATAAAGGGTTGGATAATGAAAGGGATTGTGATGATGAAAGGGTTGAGATTGATAGTTGGATTGATTCTGATGCAGACTGTTTAGGAGATAGTGATGGAGAGGACTAGGGTTGTGGTAATGGAGGTACTGAAGGCGTAGTTGATGTAGAAATAGATGTTGATTATGGTCAAGGTTTGGGGTCAGGTGAAGTTGGTCCTAGTTCACAAAACCATTATAGTGAAGACAGTGCAAGTGAATCAGAACATGATGGGATGAGTAGAGATAGAGGACTGTCTGATAATAGTTGGGAGTCAGAAGAGTTGTGTAGCATTGAAGGCAATGCTAGTGAGACAGGACATGATGGGATGAGTGGTTATTTTGGTACATTTAAGAAACCAAAGTCTATGGCTGATTACAGATGGGAGGTGGGGACTACCTTTGTGGACAAGGAACAATTTGTTGATGGTGTAAGAACGTATGCTGTTCATGCTGGTAGGAACCTGAAGTTTGACAAAAATGACAAGGAAAGAGTGCGGGTGAGATGTTTAGGGGCTCAAGGGAAGTGTGACTGGTCCCTTTATTGTGGATTTCTGGTTTCTTGTCAAACATGGCAGCTTAGGAAAGTTCAAAACCGTCATAAGTGCAGTAGAGAATTTAGTATAAATTTGATGAATTCAAAATGGTTGAGTAAAACCTTAGACAACATATTAATAGAAAATCCTTATTTGAAGCTGGTTGATATACGTAATAAAGCTGCAAGGAAATGGAATACAAAGGTGTCAGTTTCAATGGCTCATAGGACAAAGTAACTAGCAGCAAAGGTGGTTGAAGGATCTTTTATAGATCAGTATAGAAGGATTTATGATTATGCTCATGAGATAATTAGATCAAATCCCGGATCCACAGTTAAAGTTAAAGTGGAAGATGTTAATGATGAGAAGATTTTCATGCGAATTTACACTTGTCTAAAGGCATGCAAGGACAGTTTTGTAAGCTATCGACCCATCATAGGCCTTGATGGTTGTTTTTTGAAAGGACAATATGAGGGTGAGCTACTAACTGCTGTAGGTCGTGACGCAAATGACCAGATGCTTCCTATAGCCTACGCAGTAGTTGAAGTTGAAAACAAAGACACATGGAGCTGGTTTCTGGAGTTGTTGATTGAGGACCTGAGAGGTGCTGATGTATGTAGGTTCTGCACATTTATGTCCGACCAACAAAAGGTAATATGTTTCCATATTTTTTTATGTTCATTGTACTTCTATTTTTGTAATATGAAAACTAACTGACTAGTATATACATAAGGTTTGCTTCCTGCCATACAAGACCTATTACCTGACGCTGAGCAAAGGTTTTGTATGCGCCATTTGTACAACAATTTCAGAAAAAAAGTTTGGAAGCAAGCAACTAAAAAGCTTGATGTGGAAGGCTGCAACCAGCACGCACCCAAGAGCATGGGAAAGAGAAATTCATAATATTAAAGAAGTGAACGAGGAGGCCTTCAAATACCTAATAGCAATACCACCAAGATTAGTTATCAATATCACTAATTCTCCAGATTAACAAAAGATTAACAAATTTGTTTTGGCAGATATTGGTCCAGGTCTAGGTTTACCATGCAAGCCAAATGTGACACGTTGGTAAACAACATTAGTGAAGCCTTCAACAGCGTTATTGTGGATGCAAGGTCCAAGCCAATCATCTCAATGCTGGAAGACATCCGTTTGTATATTATGAAAAGGTGGTCCAAGAATAGATCCAAGGTGCAGAAGTACGAGGGAGATATATGCCCTAAGATACACGCCAGATTATCAAAAGAGTCTGAACAAACTAAGTATTGGATACCAAGGTACTTTTCAATTTGGTCCTACATTAGGTTTAAAATTTTTCACTATGGTCCTAGTTTAGGGTTAAGTACTTTTCAATTTAGTCCTAGTTTAGGTTTAAAATTTTTCACTTTGGTCCTAGTTTAGGGTTAAGTACTTTTCAATCTGGTCCTAGTTTATGTTTATAATTTTTCACTTTGATCCTCCTACAGTTGGTCAGGTCAGAAGTTGTTTGAAGTTAGACATGTCTCATTAATTGGAGACAAGTTCACTGTCAACATAGAAAGCCAGGAATGCAGCTGTAGGAAATGGCTCATTAGTGGGATCCCATGCTGCCATGCAATTGCTGCACTGAACTTCCTCAACTTAAAGGCAGAAGATTACATTCCACATTGGTTCAGACGTACAACATATGAAGAGATATACAACTCCATAGTTCTTCCTGCCAATGGTCAACTTTTTTGGGAAACAACTGCCTTTCCTGATGTTCTACCACCACTTAAAAGAAGGCTGTCAGGGAGACCAAAGAAGAAGAGAAGGCTGGAAGCATGGGAACTTAGAAAAGATAACACCCAAATGAGGCCAGGTGGTCATAGAAAGAGATGTTCAGTTTGTCGCGCACTTGGGCACAAGAGGAACAATTGTCCAGCACTTCTTGTCCATGGCTGTGAAGAACGTCCCACTGAAGCTACAGCACCACAACCAACTCAACCCACACAAAGTGAACCACCACCAAGTCAACCACCTACAACACCCACTCCACTTGCAACACCCACTCCAGCTGCAGCACTAACCCCACCAGTTGCAACACCAACCCCACCAATTGTAGCACCACACCCAACAGTAGCAGCCCCAAACCCACCAGCACCAGGACCACCACCCAACACTGCAGTACAACAGCCCAGCCAACCAACTTATGGAATTAGAAAGATGAGGCCAAAAATGCAAATAAGAAGGCCACCACGTCCATCATGAGATTATTGATTGTATTTTGGGGGAGGGGAATATTTTGTTATGTATTATGAATGTGATAATTGGAAATCAGGATGTACTTTAACAATTTCTGGATTTTGATCACTGATATTTTGATGGAAGGCTTAAAAGCCTAATTAGTATTACATTATCATTTGCACTTTTCAGAATTTTATCTGCCTTCTTCATTTCCACTTTTCAGAATTGTTCGTTCTTCAGTTCATTCAAATTAAACAAAAAATTACAAACAATTTTAAACAGTTAAGAATATGTAATTAAAGATAAAGGAATATCATTCATTCATTCAAGCAATTCTTCAAGATAGACAACGACAATTACAACCCATAAAACCAACTACAATCATTACAATAAGAACACCTATCACAGCTAATGACAGTTGCATCTGTTTCTTCCAGACACGAAATGCATTCTCAATATAAGCAACCTTCTGCCTTTGCCTAGCGATAATGGCATCTCTCTCATTAACACCCTCTTCGTAACACCACTTGAAAAAGTTTCATCCCAACACATCTTCACCACATCTCTGCAACACAAAAAAACCATGAAGATGAAAGTGAAAGACTGAAAGTGAAAGAAACACCCAAACCCGAATAGTAAGAAACAAACATTAAAGTTCGCACAACCCCAAAATTGTTTACCCAAATTCTTTGTAGTTCTAGCTGTGCGCACCACTGCAATGTCTCCGCAATCGCAAATTGGGGGTGACCCTGAAACCCTAGAACCACCATGGCAGGAATTGCAAGTTCGGTGAACCCAGCTATTGCAAGAAGATGAAGATGCCCCACGAGACATTTGTTTTCAGCTGAACCGTTTAATGGAACCCTAAACCACAATGAACACAAACCCTAAAATTCAATTTAAAATCTGGGCTATGACAGTGCAAACGGACATGTCACTGAACAGTATCCACGTCACACAAAATCACCACGCTGGCACTGTACCGTTAATGATTTAGACAGAGTTAACGAAAAGGAGTTGATTGAAAACAAATTACGAAAGGTAGGACCAAACTGAAAACATTTTCAAAAGTAGGACCAAAGCGAAAAAAGTCGTCCTAAACTAGGACCAAAAGACCATTTAAGCCTTAATAAAAAAAATGAAAATGGATTAATTCATGGATTAATGGTCATTCAAGAACCATTACTAGGTGCTTTTCCAACCCTCTTGGCTGCCCCTTCTCACAACTTGGATTTCTAACCCTTTGCATCCATGTCAAAAAGAAATTTGGCAAAAAGGAAAAACTTAATTCATGTCTACCAAGGTTCGAACGCACTACCTTACCAATGTCAAGTCAATGCATAACCATTCAACCAATTCATGTTTAATGATAACCCTTATATATATATATATGTATATATAGGATTTTAATATCACTCATCATAATCAATTATATTATTAAAATAATGTACAATTAAAATAACATACAATTTGGCATACATAGGACTTAAACCCAAGTCCTCTCAACATAACCAAGTATGCTCAATCATGTGAGCTAGTACTATTTCACATCATACAAGTCAACATTTAATGTCATAAAGGCTTCCACTGCCCGCATTTATTAATTAATTAATTATTTAGTTAATTAAATTTCTTAGGTCTTACAAAATATAGGCAGAACCCATAATTGTATGCACTGCCTGGCGGCGCATGAACTGCCACTAGGTGACACATAAGGACAATAGTATATATGCTTTTTGTTCTGTGATTCACGTTCTTGGAGGTTTATTGGGTAAATTTTATGCATAATATGGATTAGTTGGGTAGAAGGTATGGAAAGAAACTCGCGAATGTGATATAAAATTGAATTATATATGATAATGTGATGATTGAGATTATAAGCATGTAAAACCTATGTTTTTCCTTAATTGTGATGTCATTCATGGCCTGCTGGTTACTGTCATGAAATGTAAATTGTAATGTTAGTTGAAAATCAGTGAAGTATTCTTCATTTGGTAAAAGATTAAGTTTAGGGTGAATTCATAACTAATTGAGAAAAGGCGTGATTTTAAATTGTGAAATGTTGGTAAATTGATGTGTGAATTGTGATTCAGCCATATGATTATGACTGGATGAGTTTGATTGATAATAGGAATTGTGTGTTGCGTGTTTGAGGTTCATTAGAACCTGTTCCAAAGTGCCAAAAAGTAGTAGCATTGCGCTACTAGTATGGCACCTGGCGACCCGGGACAAGACGACAAGCGGTAGGGACCCAAAACAGTGGCAGAGGCCATTGTACTCGCGTAGCGCTTGGCAGAAGGGATGGTTCTGCCAGGCGAGATTGGGTTGATATGAGTATTGGAAGGCGCATGGGGCTTGGCATCGGGCGATGCCCACCACGCGGTCTAGAGCTCGATTTTGTCCAGCGACGCAATGGAGGCGTTAGATAATTCCAGGTTCTACACAATCTTGGATGGAGGTCTTGATGCGATGCTTTGTTGGGGACCTAGTTAAGAGTGCAACTTGTATTGGGATAACACGTGGCCACTCAAGGTTGTAGCCTAGTGGTTTTGAAAGTCTAATGGAGTGTGCGAGATCGTGACTCGTACAGATGGATTCCAGAAGATTGTCCTCCTAGGTGTTATCCGACGAGTTTGGTAGTCTTGGAACAAATACGAACTGCAGTTTGTATTGTGGAACTCCACTTGGTGTTGCGGATTGTGACGGTGGCAAATTTATTCTCGCATGTGGACTATTAGGTGGTGGCCTACACTTAGAGGGGTGAGTAGACACTCGTAGCAGCAAAGATCAATAAATATAAAAAGGGTGTAGAATCAAGAGGCGTCTAGAGGAATATGTGAATGTTGAGTTGACAATTGGCTTTTACGTTAGAGTAATGGGTTTAAAATTAGTACTTTATTGTATATTGCATTTCTTTTTATTTGAGCTCACCTTATCTGTGTGTTTGGCAATGATCATGTAACTCGTTACATGAGAGCAGATGTTGATGCAGGTGAGCCCGTGGAAACTTAGAGTCGGAGTGGGGCTACATGGGAGTTTTTACATAGAGATGTTTTTATGAGTTTTATGGATTATTTTGTAATCAGTGTTATGAACAATTTTATTATTTGTAATAGGTGAATGCCTTTATGGATTTTTTTAGGGTTAAATATGTTTTTGGTCCCTTAACTTTCAATGAATACTAGAATTAGTCCATTTCGAAACTTTGGACCAATTTAGTCCTTTATCTTTCAAAATACGTGGATTTAGTCATTTTAATCAAATTTTGTTAAGTTTATTTGACATTTCAAGCGCGTCTCATAATAGTATTTGGCTTAACATTAAAGTAAAAATGTGTCAAATAGTATAAACAACTCAAATACAATCCTGAAGTGCATACGAAACATCAAATAAACCTAACAAAATTTGATGAAAAGGACTAAATCCACGTATTTTGAAAGATGAAAGACTAAATTGGTCCAAAATTTTGAAATGGACTAATTCCAAAATTCACTGAAAGTTAAAGGACCAAAAACATATTTAACCTTTTTTTTTATTTGGCGCGTTTGAAATAAAGTTTTAATTTTTCCCGCATTTTTGGAAAAAGTAATTTTTGGCTAGGATGTTATAGTGTTAGCCGACAAGTTTGGTAGTCTTGAGACAAATACGAACGGTGGTTCTTATTGGGAAACTCCACTTGGTATTGCGGATTGTAGTCCGTAACAAGATCATTCCCACGTGTGGACTATAGGTGGTGGCATGTAGTCGAAGGGCCGAGTAGACACTCGTGGCAGCAAGTATTGATCAATGTAACCATCAAAGGGTGTAGAATCAAGAGGCATCTAGAGGAAGATGTGAATGTTGGGTTTGACGGTTGGGGTTTTCATTAGAGTCATTGGTTTTTATGTCATTACTTTATTATATATTATATTTCTTTTAATTTGAGCTCACCCTATCTGTTTATGTTTGACGATGATCATGTAATTTGTTATATGGGACCAGATGATGTTGCAGGAGGTGCTGGTGAGACTTAGCGTTGGAGCGGGGCAGCTTAGGGTTATTTTTATTCCTATAGCTTTATATTATTTTTCTGTAATTTGGATTTAATTTTGGATTTGGTGATGTAAGGTTGAATTAAATTTTATGTTTTGAACATTTTGGCGCTTATAATAAAGCTTTTATTTCCCATGTTTTGGTAAATGTGTTGAATAAATGGTATCTTTTTATTTATTTATTATTAATTTTATTTAAATAAGTAATATCCGGCTAGGATGTTATATTTTCACAAAGTATGAGGTTGAGAATTTCATTAGTTTGAATGAGTTTAGATTATGTGGGTTGATGATACATGCTATTTCAATTCAATAAAAGCTTACTTTAAGCTTTGGAAGGTGAACCGAAGCTTGATGTAGCCATGGTGAAGAAGTTAAAGATGTTGTTGGAAAAAGGCTCACAGTGCAATTGTTCTTAGCTTTAGTGAGAAAATGTTAAGGCAAGTCTTTAAGGAGAATACCATAACGAGACTACGAACTAAGCTTGAGAGCTTGTAAATGACGAAATCCTTGGTGAACCTTTTATATATGAAGCAAACGTTGCACTCATATAAGATTAGTAGTGCAAAAACTAGATGAATCAACTTGTTGATCCTTGATCTCAAGAATATTAATGTTTAGATTAATGATGAGGATCACACATTTTTGTTATTGTGTTATTTGCCTAAGATTCATGATCATTTAAAGGAAACCTTGTTGTATGGGAGAGAGACGAAACTCAAACAAGAAGTTTGGGGTCATGGCATCTAGTCTTAGATATGACCATCTAGAAATGGGTAAATTGTTTATCACTGATAATAGAGGAGCTCAAAATCAAGGATAAACAATGGTGGAAATACATAGTCTACTAAGTGCTACCATTATATGAAGGATGGACACACTAGAAGGTTTTTTCTAGAGAAGGCTAACAACCTTGATAAATCACCTGGATTTGGTAGACATATAAATTATGTTTATATCAGTGAATTTACTTTGTGGGAGCGAGGGAGAGTGAGACAATCACTTGTTTGCATTTGTTGATTGTGTGTGATGAAGAGCGATGATTTATGATGCACCCAATTTCACTCTTCACAAATTAAAGAGATTTGAAGTGATGTACTATTGAAGTGATGTACTATAGGGGCTCACTACAATGACAACTTTACCCATTACTTTTTGTTTGAATATTGGATAAACTATGTTGTATGTTTTATAAACCTTGAAACGTGCTTTTGGATGATATAAGATTTGTGGAATTACTAGGAATTGGGTGTGGTAATCATCGCGTGACATCCCATTTAATAGAACAATTCTAATAAATAAAACATCTCATAATTATAATAAAATAGAGTCATATGAAAAAGTATATGAGAATTAACCTTTTACAATTATCCAAAATATACTGAATTAGAAGTATCATGGGCATAGAACAATTCCATAATCACAAACTTAAACGTGAAACGATTTGACAAATGATTGCTCATAGAACAAGGAATTACAAATAAAAATGTTCTTCAAAAGGAGCTCAACCTTGAGCAAGATCCAACGTGCCTAACTAAACAATAGCATCTCCATCATCATGGTGATCACCAGGAGTTCCCACATCTGCTCACACCAACATTGGTGATCATTGCAAATAGGAAAAAACCAAACAAGAAACAGACACAAAGAAAAAGGGTAAGCTAGAGAAAAATAATTTTTAACATATAAATAAGCATTTTATAAGCAAGAACAACATGTGATAACAAACAATTCAAAGACCCTCTAACTCAATTATTTAGATATATGTAGTGAGATCAAATTCACGGGTTGCTTGCACTTGTGGTGACTTCTACTACTCTATAGAGCCATTGCTAATGGGTTTCATCCTACCACACACAAGGTTAGTCCATGATCATCTAAGGTCATTATCCTACCAAAGACTAGGACCTCTTGCTACTCTCACCATATGAACCAGTCTACTCTATGTGAGCCTGATTGATTCGTTAGAGTGCAAGGATGCAACCTTACTTAAATCGTTATTTCATTACATACACTATAATAACACCACCATAAAATCTACATATGATACTCATGGAATTATGTCAAGCACATACCACATATATATTTATGTATATTCTCATACATCCATTATCATTACATACCAAAAACAATAATTTCAATCACTTTGCAACACATAAAACATACATGGCATCATACTTTATGATTTAAGGAGTAAATCAATCAATCGTGGAAGCAATCAAGTAATTGAAACAATTTTGTTGTCAATCTTGCTCAAGCTAAAGAGCTCTCGCTCAAGCTAAAGAGTCTCTCGCTCAAGCTAGAGACATCTCGCATGGGCAAGATTGCAAATATAGGGCATTGAAACATCTATGAGTTCTCATTTAAGCTAAACATCTCGCTTAGGTGAGATCACTCTCACTCAGGTGAAAGGCCCTCGTTTAGGCAACAACTCGAGATATAGAGCAAAGATGAGTTTCTGCTATTCTCGCTTAGGCGGAAGCTTCTCGTTTAGGCAAAAACTCCTTGATTAGGTGAGAACAACAGATCCTTACCTAAGCTCACACATGCAAAACTAAAAACTAGAGCAGAAACATCGCACATTTCAATGCAAATCATTTTGAAAACTAATAAACCCTAGCTTCCTTACCTTAACAAATGCTAACCTAACCAAAACTGAGTCCAAACGGAGGAGTACAACAACGCGTCTCCAACTTAAAGAGCTGGTAAACAAGAACAAAGGGAGAAAATAGTGAGGTCTATGACCACAAAACTGAATCAGACCAAAAACTTCGGCATTGAAAAGAAAGGAAATGAAATGATGGTTTTTAGTTCAAGTTACATGGAGGGAAAAACATTTGTTTAGCTCAGAGGAGGATTTTGCAAGGTCCCTATCTCAGTTTCTGCTTCAAAGGAGAGGAAAGAGTTGAAACTGTTTTGGATGCATGAGAAAAATAGTGAAAAGTTGAGTGGGAAAGCTGAAAGGGTTTTCTGAAGTGGAAACAAATGGGCTGGCCTTATGCCTTTTACCAAAGTTGGGCCCAAAACTTTAAAACATAGAAAGTGGGCTTTACATTCTCCCCAATAACTAAAAATTTTGATCTCAAAAATTAAGACTTACAAGAAAGAGGTGTGGGTATGACTCCTTCATATTCTCCTCTAGCTCTCACTCCTCTTATCCTAGACAACCTTGACTAGACTGATGGATTTTCCTCGGAGTTGTTCGATTTGGAGGTCCTCAAAACCAACTTGCTGCACTTCCATCGAGAGATCCTTTCTAACTTGCACATCCTTAACCTATAACACTTGAGACAAGTCAGATACGTACTTTCTCAACTTGGAGACATGGAAAATTGAATGGAGATTAGCCAACTGAGGAGGTAAGGCAATCTCATATGCCACGGGTCCAATCGTTCTCAATATCTGATATGGACCAAGGAGCTTAGGAGAAAGCTTCCTCAAGCAGATAATCCTTCCCACACTAGTGGTTCGGGTCACCCTCAAGAAAACATGATCCCCAACTGCAAACTTCAAAGGTCTCCTTCTTTGGCCAACATAGGATTTTTGCCTACACTGTAAGGCTTTCAACCTTTCCCTCACCATCTGCACCTTCTCGGTGGTATGCATCAAAAACTCTAGCCCAACTAACATCGATTCACCATCTTGGTGCCAACACAAGGGAGTTCTACATCTCCTCCCATACAACGCTTCATACGACGTCATCCGTATGCTTGCTTGGTAGCTATTATTGAAGGTGAATTCCACCAATGGTAACACTTCATCCCAACTGCCAAGATGATCCAAAACACACGTCCTAAAAAAAATCCTCCAAAGATTGGATCACTCGCTCTGATTGCCTATCTTTTAAGGATGATAGGCTGAACTCATCCTTAACCCGCTCCCCAAAGCATCTTGTAGTATCTACTAGAACTTAAAGGTGAAATGTGGGTCTCGGTCAGACACAATACTATTGGGCACCCCATGCAATCTCACAATCTTTTTAATGTACAGCTGAGCCAACTTGGCCATGGACATCCTCAGATTCACTACTAGGAAGTGAGCACTCTTGGTCAAACGGTCCACCACATCCCATATTACATCATGATCTCTCAAAGATCATGGCAGATGGATAACAAAGTCCATGACTATGCTATCCCATTTCCACACTGGTATATCTTATGACTGTAAAGTTCCACCAAGTCTATGATGCTCAACCTTCGTCTTTTGACAAGTTAAACAAGCATATACAAACTACGCCATATCCTTCTTCATGCCTTGCCACCAGAAGGTCTCCTTGAGATCCTGATACATCTTAGTCATGCCAAGATGCAAGGTAAAACGACTCTTGTGCCCTTTCTCAAGGATCAACCTTTTCACCTCAACATCGTCAGGTACACAAACCATGCCTCTAAACCTCAGCACACCATCACTACCCATGACAAACTCCTTTGCTTGCTCCAATCCTAGCAACCTTATCACATTTTGCAAGCTAGAATCCACAGAATCCACAGACCGCCTTTCTTTGATCAGACTCAGAAAGTCACTAGATATAGTCATATTACTACATCTAATGAAGTCAACTCTAACACTTTGATCATCAAGTGTGCCACATGCACTGCCTTCCTACTCAAGGCATCAGTTACCATGTTTGCTTTCCCCTGGGTGATATAGAAGTTCAAAGTCATAATCCTTTAAGAATTCTATCCACCTTCTCTTCTTCATGTTCAGCTCCTTCTGATTAAATAGGTACTTGAGGTTCTTGTGATACCGAACACGTGGAATTGTGCACCATATAGATAGTACCTATAGATATTCAAGGTGAACACCATAACTGCCAACTCTAGATCCTGATTGGGGTACTTCTTATCATGCACTTTAAGTTGCCTCGAAGCATAAACCACCACCTTCCTTTCTTGCATAAACACATAACCCAGTCCCCGATGAGAGACATCACAGTAAACCTCAAAAGGTTTACCAACTTTAGGGATAACCAAAACAGGAGCACTCGTCGACCTCTGCTTAAGCTCTCGAAAGTTTTCCTCACACCTATTAGTCCAAGCAAAAAGGTTGGTCCTTTCGGATAAACTATGTTAGTGGCGCCACTATCTTGGAGAATTGTTCCACTTTGGAATGAGTGAGATGTATGTTGTTGAGTGTTGGAGTTCTGAAGGTGTTTGGGGATAAAGTTATTGATGATGATGAAGACTCTTGAGGAGATTTGGTCAAAACATTTCAAAGTTTGATAAGTTGAGAATCTCACTAGTGTAGAAAAGCCTTTTTATACCGGTTCCAGAACTAGTATAAAAATATGCGGTATCAAAAGTTTTCACTTTTCTATATCAGTTCCAAAATAAGTATAGAAAAATCCCTTTTTTATACCAGTTAAAGCCACAATTAGTATATAAAGTTCCACTTTGTATCTCTATAATATGCCTCAATGATGCTGAACGATGAGAGAGGCATGCCAACGACGAACCAGTAGTTCACCACAACCACTTCACATTTGCACACTCGTCGGAGATATGGATCTTGGCCAAGAAAATGTAACCTCCTCCTTACGTTTCACGTGCACTTCACCACCAAAGCAACAACAACGTTGAAAAAGTAGAAGTCGCACACCCATATCGTGAAACCAAATTAGGAATCACTATAGATCCACACATCATTGTGAGCAACCCACAATGCAAAGTTGCAACATGTCGTAGTATTGGCGACCTTGTGATAGAAGCCGCAACCTAGGGTTCCAAAGTGCAACTAGGAGATGCGATCTCCAATGACAACAAGCTTGTGTGGAAGTGGCTTAGGGGCGAAATCGAAGGTGCCCTGTGCGATGAGGGTTTCATTGCTAAAGGCTAGTGCAAGTAACACTTACGGTAGCGTGCAAGAATGGCGAACGACTAAGGATGAGGGATGTAAAGGTGTTGGGCGATGGCTTCTCACAAGGACCTAGTTTGGCAAGGGTTGGACAGTATGGAGAAATGGTGAAATAGGGTGGCAACGGTGAAGTTGTTGACACTACCGTTGGAGGAAGCTAATAGGAGTCTCATTGGAATCAACAATCTAGGACTTTGATGTTGCCAATCTTAGAGTTTGCGTCTGGTGTACATGCGAAAAGGAAGTAGAAGAAAATTGGGGAAGAAGGGACGTGGCCCCTATGTTGTGTTTTGTAATGTTGATCATGTGCGGAAAGTGTTGGGTGTAAAACGTGAGTAGTGGGTAAGGTTTGATGCCTGTGGTTCCAGAACCCTAAAAATGTCATCCTCTTTGTGTTTACAAAAAAGAAATAAAAAACAAGAAACTACTTTCTATACTGGTTATAACTAGAACCGATATACAAAATTTTCTTCTTTATTACAAAAACATTACCATGCCCACTTTCTATATTGGTTATAACTAGAACCACTATATAAATTTTTCTTCTTTATTACAAAAATGTGACCACGCCTACTTTCTATATCGATTCTAATTCCAATAAGTATAGAAAGTCTACAATATTTACAACTACGCCACCATATCACTTTTTATACTGGGTGAATTATAATCAGTATAAAAAGTCGCTATAAAAAGTGATTTTGTACTAGTGTCTTCAACTTCTCTAATGGTCTGGGTAACTGGTCGTCCAAATCATTCGAGTTGTACTTGCAAAAGGTATGAAATTTATGAAACTCTCAAGTTTAGTAATGGTAAATTGCATTAATTCTATTGTTGCTGTCATAAGTTTTTGCATCAATGTAAACACTACAGAAATTTTTTTAAGTAGTAACTAATTTGAGAAAAAAAAATAATTAGTCACCAATTTAGACATCAATTCATTAGGTAGCCAAAATCTTGATAGCTAATGATAATGATCAATTTAAGATTTAATTCAAAAATCAATTATAAGTTTATAATGTTAATTGAACATATTAGAGCAATATATAATAACGCAACCCTAATTTTTCTTTCATTATTACAAGCTCTTCTTGTTCATGCTCTTCTACGGTGCATATATCATGTCCAGTAAAATTGTTATGTATTGTCATCTAGTTATGTCTTGTGGATATAAAATTAAGGTTTAATTACTCGGATGGTACCCACTTTGGTAGGAGTGTGTCAATCAGGTCCCCGCTTTTAAAGAAGCGTCAATTGCATTCAACTTTTGAAAAAATGTCTCAATTAGATCTCTTTCAAACAAAAATTACTAACGTCGTTAATGGCATGCCACATGTAATTATGTGGTTTTTTTAAAATATTTTAATTTTTTTTTGCAAAATTGTTTTTTTGCCATGTGTTAGGTTCCTGGCGTGACATGTGGCAAAACAATGTCACGTGTCAATGTCACTATCAAATGTCATTAGCCCCACATATGTCTACTATGATACCTGTACCTGCGCCGTTAATATGCGGGTATCAAAAATACTCGTACTCGCGGGTAACGGGTATCCATTTTTAATATCCATTTCCTATCCATTGCGGATTTTATCCGCAGATACCCATATACGAATTTTTTTAACATCACTGTATACACCTCTTTTTAACATTTTTAACATGTTCATTCAGAATGACAAAGTTTGTTTTTATATTAATATAACTTAGACTCTGGTTCAACTTCAGTTTTATTATATTAATTAATTAACTACTTGTTTTATTAACCGAATTAATTGTGTCGAATTTTTTATTTGAAATTGAACTTGTGCCTTATTGTTGTCTAAAGGACCAAAGAAAGTGTTTTTTTATTTAAAAATAAGTTTCCTTTTTTATTTAAAATTGATACTTTTTTTAAAAGAAAGTATTTCTTATAGTGAATTATGCGCTGTACCATGTTACTACTTATGGATAATGAGCTAGCACGTGCTTATGTGCTTTTATTATTTTTATTTATAATTTTAATACTGTACAAGCTGTCATTCACTTTGTTTTGCTTAAATTAGTATACGTCTCTAATTCAATGTTTTGGTCACGATTTTTTAAATAATTATATTATAATAACTAAATTTTGACAATCTTTTTTAATTTATGTTGTCATTTTTTAAGTATTTTTCTATTTTTTTATATTTCAAATTCACTTATAATATTTCAACTTAAATTATAAAAAAAATTTATCAAAATTTAATTATTATAATATCATTATCCTTTGTGTTTTATGGGAAAGATTGGTACAAACTACTCTCAACTTCAACTTGTAAACAATGCGTACCAGAAAAATGGACTTGGTTTTCAGGTCTAAGATTTTACTATAAATAGAGAAGCAGACTTCGTACGTAACACATCAATTACAACAATGGCTTTTCAGTCCCAACCCAAAACTTTCCTTACCTTAATTGTGTTTTCATTCTTCAGCATCATTGTTTATGCTGCTGTTCCTAAGAATGAGACTTTCAAATTTCAGAACTCAGGTGATCTTGGAGAGTTCATTGTTGAGTACGGTGCTGATTATCGGATGATAAGCATATTCAACTCTCCCTTCCAAGTTGGTTTCTACAACACCACCCCAAACGCCTTCACTCTAGCGCTGCGCGTGGGGCTTCAACGCTCAGAGCAGCTGTTTCGCTGGGTTTGGGAGGCCAATAGGGGCAACCCAGTTGGAGAAAACGCCACTTTTTCACTTGGGACTGATGGGAACCTTGTGCTAGCAGATGCTGATGGGAGAATTGCATGGCAAACCAACACTGCTAACAAGGGTGTTGTGGCCTTTAGGTTGCTTCCAAATGGTAACATGGTCCTCATTGATGCCCAAGGTAAGTTCGTTTGGCAAAGTTTTGATCACCCCACAGATACCCTTTTGGTTGGTCAGTACCTTAGAGCAAAAGGGCCATCGAGGTTGGTTAGTAGGCTTTCAGAGAAGGAAAATGTAGAAGGACCTTATAGCTTGGTTTTGGAGCCCAAAGCTAAAGGTTTGAGCTTGTACTACAAAAGCAAGAACTCTCCTAAACCAACTCTATACTGGTTTTCATCTGATTGGTTCTTCATCCAAAAAGGGTCCTTGGAAAATGTCACCCTCACATCTGATTCCGAGAGTTTCGACATTGGATTTGATTACCAAGTGGCGAATTCTTCCAGCGGTGGCAACGTGATCATTGGCAGGCCAGTGAACAACAGCACCTTGACATACCTCAGGCTTGGAATTGATGGCAACATTAGGCTGCACACTTACTTCCTCGACGTGCGTGATGGTGTTTGGAAAGTTACGTACACTCTCTTTGATAGAGATTCCGGTGAGAGCGAATGCCAATTGCCTGAGAAATGTGGAAAGTTAGGGCTATGTGAAGATAACCAATGTGTGGCTTGCCCATTAGAAAATGGATCTTTTGGGTGGAGCAATAACTGCGTGCCGAACGCTGTGACGCCATGCAAGGCGAGTGAGTTTCACTACTACAAACTTGAAGGGGTTCAGCATTACACCAGCAAATACAACACAGGGGATAGAGTAAGTGAAAGTACCTGCGGAAACAAATGTACCAAGGATTGCAAGTGTGTCGGCTATTTCTACAACGGGGAGAACTCCAGATGTTGGATCGCTTATGATCTTCAAACCCTTACTAGAGTCACTGATTCCTCACATGTTGGATACATCAAGGTGCCTAATTCTGGAGCTACTGCAATGTCGCAATCTGTGTACTTTAACTAATCCCAATAATGGTTTCACATGTTGGATATAATGTTTGTTGCAGGAGAATATCGATGTGTAATCAGTTAAGATGTTTGCAACTAATAACTTATGGTTGATTTGGGCTTAATGTACACTTCTTAATCTTCTCGTAGTTTCCTTATAAAATTGTTTAAATTCCTATGTTGGTCTCACGGCAAGACAAATTATTACCTCCAGGATGGTTAGTTTTAGGGTAAAGATATATGAAAGAATGAGATGGCTCAAATAACAATATACATACACAGAAAATTGTCATATATTAACGAGTTAAGAAATGGCATTTAAAGAGTTTGAGACCGTGTGGGCCTTGATCCTTATACGGTGTTCTACTTTTTCATTTCTGATCAATGTAAAATTTAGATTCACACTTGAATTCCTACAGTGACCAACTTTAAATCATGTTGAGTAGACGATCTATGAGAAAGCTCAATCATGCAATTAGACTCACTACAAGAATGCGAAGAAGTACCTATCATATGTCAGCCATGAAGGGGATGCAAAAGAAAAAAACTAGGAAGTTGTTAGAGCAAGTCCGATCCATTCTAAAATGATAATATAAAATTATTAAATTTTGAAAATAAAAATAAACAAGAAGAATCAACTCCTGAGACACAAAACTGAACAACAGTTAACTTTTATATTAGAAATACAACTTAAACGTAAGCCATACCAGTGCTGAAATAAATATATTTTAAAAAAAATAAGAAACAATGTCAACATTTGGGATGGCTTAACCGACATTTTAAGTTAAAATATAATTTTCTTACTATTAAATTAACAACTTTCTCTTATAATTTTAGATGTTATTTTCTAAATAATTTTTTATTTTTTTATTTTTAATATTTTAAAATCACTTAAAAAATATTATTTTATATAATAAAAAAAATTGTTAAAATTTAGTAGTTAAAATATTATTTTTTTTTAAATTTTATTATTGTTATCGTGAGGACCGAGATGTACTTTAAATTTATCTACTTGCACTCTTCCATTTCTCCAGACTCACGAATTTTAGGATGTCTTCGTATGTATCTTCGACTTGGTTGTACGAATCTCAATTCGATTAGGAGCATGTGAACCGACTCCAACATTTAACTCAGAAATATGTCCCAAATAATAAATATTATAATAATTGAATATATATATATATATATATATATATATATATATATATATATATATATATGGTGAATAGTATTTATGTGGTTTATGCAATTTTTTGTTTAAATTTTAGTTTATACAAAAGTACAGTATAAAAAAATTGTATGTTTTTAAATCACAGTATTAATAAGAAGATACCATACTATTATATCAACGTTTAAATCATCGTAGACTATTCTAAAAATCTACATAAATTAAATTTTGAGTGTGTTACACATAAGAAAAGTGTTAGCACTTTACGATACTCGTCTTAGGATAGTATCTTTAATTAAATGTGCACAAGGAAACATGATTTTCAAAATATTTAATTTTCTCTAAAAAATATAAAAAAATATGATTAAAAAAATTTTATATATATATATATATATATATATATATTTTAGGCATGACAAAATGTACTCGTTACGTATTTCAATTAAAGAAACTATTTGAGAAAATAATTTAATTTCTTTTATGAACCTGACAATGGTTGACCATAATTCTATATATCTCTATTAAAAATGAGAAATGAAGGATCACATAGTCCTTAAAAGGGAATAAGTTGTTTGAGAATTATTTTTGTTTTTTTTTTTAATTTTTGAAAATTTTATACATTTTTTATAATTTTAATAGATCACATATCCCATCATTCCCGAAGAGAGAGTTTATATAAAAAAAAATTGGTCAATCCCACTAGTGACGACAAAAATATCCATGTCCATGTGGTGCCCGTCGATAAAATCTGTGACAAATAGTAGATATTCGTAGGTAGCATGTATTTTAATACCCGTTACCGGCAAAAAATTAAAGTAAACTTTAATTTATGTTTTATTAAGCTAAATTTAATTAAAATTAAAATTATGTTTTATTAGTTAAATTTAATTAAATTTTATATTTAATTTTATATTTTTATATAATTTTATTTTAAAAATGTATAGCTTTTTTTAAATATTCGCAAGCATCCACGGATACTCGGAGATATTTTTTAATTGAGTACCTGATGTGTAAACAGATGGATTACAAGTGGATTTTGTTGTTGCGGGTAGACATTATCCGTACCTGACCCGACCTGGTTCCATCCCTAAATCCGACATAGATGACCGAACAAAAGAAGTATATTTTAATTCTTTTTTCCCAAGTATTTCTTATACCTTTTAATCATTTAAAAAGGTGTCAAGCAACCCGAGGGTAGAACAAATACCAAAATAATCAAAGAAAAATATATTTTATGATTTTTAGGAAAAGATATTTACTATTTATTTACATTACAAGAATCGATTATAACAATTAAGAAAGAATGAGTGTAGAAATATATATTTGCAGGTAACCAAAAATTTGTTAAAATGACTAGTAGTAGAAATAATGGACCAAAAAAAAAAACTAAAGTTAGGTATTAAAAAGAAATAAATAAATAATAATAGAAAACAAATGTTGGAGTTGTAAGTTTTGAAATGGTTGAAATGCCAAAAGGGAAGGGGGGAGGTTGAATTGGCTAGTTAAAAGATAAGGTGACTTTTAAAAGCCTTAAACAATTCTTAATTGAATCAAATCAACCACCAAGTATGAATGAAAACGCTCTTGAACTGGACACTTTCAACCGATCAAAAATAGAGTTAGCTGATTGATTTCATTAAACAAATACATACATAACCAGTATTGATAGAAACTTCATTTGTTCCGCCAAAGAAATCAACAAGCAGATTGTATCCATGCGAGCGACATGTGCATAAACTTCATCGTAGTATACTCCATGCCTTTGCTTGTAGCCTTTTACAACTAGTCATGCTTGGTATCTCTCCACCTCTCACTAGCATTCTTCTTAGCCTCTCCACTAGTGTCATTCTTCTTAATTGAATTAATCTCATCTTTTGTGGCATGTCTCCACTTTTTATCTTTTACAGCTTCCTCAAAATTTCATGACTCGAAATCTATTTGAAGGAAATAGAATTCTTCAAGGTTACAAACAAGTCACCTCATCAGACCTTTCATAAATGTCACCAACAACATATTTGGCACTTCGATCACTAAGCTTGGATCTTTCTTGTTTCGATACATGGGCATAAAATATACTCCCAAAGACACATAAATGATTAACACTAGGCTTCCTTCCACTCCAAGCTTCTTGGGGAGTTTGATCTTTGAGATTAGATGTTGGGGATCGATTAGATAAATATACTGCATAAGAAACAACTTTAGCCCAAAATCCTTGACATATTTTTAGCTTTCATCATGCTTTTAGCCATGTTAAGAATGGTATGTTCTTTCTTTCAACTATTTCATTTTTTTTGCGACGATCTACGAATAGTCAATGGATGACGAACTCAATGAGTTGCAAAAAATTTAATGAACTCCTTTGAATTAAATTCTCCTCCTCGATCAGATTTCAAAGCTTTGATTTAAAAGCCACTATCCTTTTCATCAAGAGCCTTGAATTTCTACTAAAATCATCCATGAAGAGTAAGAAATATTTATTCTTACTAAATGAAGGTGGATCAATTGGACCATATACATCGACAAGTACAAGTTGAAGAAGCTTAGTTGCTCGTGAGGCAACCACTTTGGCAAAACCTTTTCTAGCATGTTTTCCAAGAAGTCATACTTCACACAATTGATTAGGATTGTTGATTACAAGCATCCTTTTCACCATCCTTTTTCTCCCAAACTTTTAACAACTACAAAGTTTAGGTGCCCAAACTCATGTATCAACACCATGTTTTATCTTGCAAGCTCAACTTCAAACGCTTTGCTTCAATGGTTTTTATATTCAAGATAAAAATTTTATTTCTTCACGTATGCAACTTAGAAATTGAATTTTAATTTGATCTTTAAGCCACAAATATTTATTTTTCATAAGAATCTCATCATTTTTCAAGAAGTTGGCCTAAACTCAAAACGTTGATTTTTAGTTTAGGCACATAAGAAACATCATTAATCAACTTATGACTTCCATCCTTGGAGGAGATTATAATTGTACCTTATCCTTCAATTGGAACTTTCGATGAATCTCCAAAAGACATGTTCCCATTCACATTGCCATCCAACTCCACAAACTTCTCCTTGTATCCACACATGTCATTGCTAGCACCATTATTCAAGTATCACGAATAACTAGCGTTTTTATTTTCATGTTTTAGACATTGGCTCTTCTTCTTCATTAATAAAATTAACTTTTTTCCTCCATGTCATTTAGATGCCCAAGAGAAATGGCCAAGCTTATGACAATTGTAACATTCAACTTTAGATTTTCCATACCTTCTTCCATTTTTGAAAATAACCACAACTTTTTCCTCGTTCTCTTCCACATGCTCTTGATAACGAATAACTTCTTTCTTCATTGTTTGAAGCATTATTACCATTTCCTCTTCCTCTTTGTGCATGATCATTTTCTCTTCCTCTTTTTCCACGACCATGTCCTCTTCCTCATCCTCGTCCTCGTGGACTCTTAAATCCTCCATTATTCTTCAAAGAAACTTGAGCTTTTAAGGCTTGCTCCAATGACTCTTCTTATCTTATCTTCATTCTTTCTTCATGAGCTTGTACAAAACCTTCCAACTCTTCAAGGCTCTTGAAGTCAAGATCTTTAGAATCTGCATCGCACATACCACATAATCGAAATTTGGAGTCAAGGAAGGATCTTCTCTATCACATGAACATCTTCTATTTTATCTCTACATTTCTTCAATTGATTAACAATCACCTTGAGCAATAATTTGAAATTGATTTAGATTCCTTCATCTTTAAAGCTTCAAAGTCACTCCTTAGTGATTCAAACCTTATCTTCTTCACTCAATCGACGCCTTGGAGGGACTTTTACAAAATCTCTCAAGCTTCCTTTGACGCAGTAGGGTAGGAAATCTTCTAAAACATGTGATCTTCCAAACATTGATGGATAAGAGTAAGGGCTTGTTGATCCTTTTTTCTTGTCTTTAACAAATCCTCAATCTCCTCTTTAGATAAACTTTCTTCATCTTGTGGCTCTTCATAGCCTTTTTGTACAATATCTCAAGCACCTTGTAAGCCTAGCAACGCCTTCATACGTAGAAACCATTTTTCACAATTCTCTTTTGTAAGACGAGGAAATTGGAAGGTGGTATACCCATTGCTTACCATCTCTCAATTTTATCTTTTTTTTCCTCTCAACTCTATTTTATTTTTCTGAACTCTCTAGATCAAACTTAGCTTTTGATACCACTTTGTATAGGAAGATGTGAGAAGTAGAAGAGAGAACTCAATTTTCTTGTTTGAAAAGGTCAAGTACAATGGGGTATTTATAGGTGCTATGGAATTTTCTATGAGCTTTTCTACATCCTTCACTAATTAAGACTTTCTAGATATTCTAGACTCTACTTCACTATTGGAAAAATCCAAATTATTGACGAATATTTACCAACAAATTGCAATTCGTTGGTAATGATTAAAGTCATTACTAATGCATATTCTATACATTTCTTTTTCTCAAAGTGTACAATAACAGTTCAGCCATAAGTTGCCACTTTGATAGCTTGTCATCTCCCCCATAAGCAGCTTGAGCAACAACATTTGCAACATTTGTACTCATCTTGTTATCCTCTTCCTTGTTCGGCTGCTAACAAATTTCCAATGTTGATAAAGTGAAGAGTACATATTTAAGCAAAGGCTTGTTGTGCAATTGCACTCAGAGTCGAGACACCTACAATAGTCACAACTTTATAATAGATCACATTTTTCAAGCTAGTCATAATTAAATCTATAAAATCCAAGTGCCCAATCTTCATGTTAACATACACCTAAATAAGTATCAAATAGTTTATGGATTGTCCCTTTCTTGGTGGTTAGTGGTATGGTCCTGTAGAATGATTTATAGCTTAATCACCACTACACTCAATATGAAAGTAACATTTGTTAAGTGATTCTCGTATAGAAAAAGAAGTAACATACAGTTTATGATTTAAAAAAAAATCACATCACCAAGCACCAACAACTTCTAATATCTAATATCAGTGATAAAGTTTCAAAGCAAAATTACATTAAAGAGTACTAACTGTAACACCACGGGCGTGAAATTCTCTTCACATATGTAGATAGAAACATATAAGAAACAAGTATTAAAGCAAGCACATGACAACTTAAACCAAACTCAAACACAAATTCAAAATAGATGTTTTCATGAATTCGATATAATACCATATCATTTTTCTGATGGCATGGAAGGTTTCCTTTGGATTAGAACCTATATAAAACAAAGATTACAGAAAAAATGACAACCAACAGAATTAAATCGTGCACCATATACAAACAATAAAAATGTTTAAGAAATCACTAATGAGAAATAAGAATCCACAACTCATTATATTTTATAGGGATGGTGTTACAGATTTCATAAGATGATCTGTAATTCATTAGAAAGCAAGTTACTTATCCTAGTTAGAATGTTGATCGAGAAAAGTTGATAGAAGCAAGGGTCAAAGTTGATAGAAAAGGAGATAAAGTAACAACCGCTTAGGAGATATAATGAACACTGCTGAGGGTAATGTTTTAAGACAACTATAGAAAGACCTGAGATGTAACCTATTTAAATTTTAAATTCAAAATTTTGTAGCTATCCAAGAATGGTTAGTTAATAGAAATAATTTATTTTGTATTTTACAAGGATGACTAATTGTGGAATAATACTTACATCCTAAGAAACACTGTGAATAGGAAAAATGACTAATCTAATGTTTGACTGATGCAATTTGGATGCAATTTGGACACCATTCATTGATTTATGTTACAAGTTCGTTTATTTATTTTTTTTGGTAATTTTCTTGTTGTTGTTTAATCTTGTGTTATTTACTTTGTATTTCAATTTGTGTAATCATCATTCATACCACTTTAAAATTTACCATTTTAGTTTTTGCACTTCGCCCATTCTGTTTTTGTTCTCACTAGTTGCTAAAACCCAAAACAAAAGACATATTGTATGAGTGAGACATGTATGAAATTCTAATCAAAGTATAAGTGAATGCGAAATCGAATTACTTGGACACTTGGATCAGATTAATTCACAATAAACAACTTGTATGTCAAACTAGTCTTGTGGATAGAGGATTACAGAACAACACCCTAGTTAGATCGAAAAACTTGAGTTTATTAATTGAGAAAAAATCTACATCGAGTTGGTTTAGTTTAAGAAAAAATGAAATCAAACTAAATTCTGGATAAGAAAAAACTATAATATTTATTTTTAGTTTATATTTCTCGTATAGAAGTCTTTACGAAACACTTCAAAAATATCTTGGAACATGGTTTATATTAGACGACTCTATTAACAAATAATTAGCATAATTTGTTCGATATATTTTAAAGTTCTAATCAAAACCCCATTTCTAGAGTTAATATTTTGAAAAAAAACAGTAACCATTAAATTATTACCACAATCTTTTTGAAGTGGTTATGTTGCTTCCCACCCAAAATCCTCGAGTGGATTTTTCTAGATATCTTCATAGGAATTTTACTGAGAACATTCAATCCACTCAAACACATTATTGGCTTCATCCCATCTTATGAAGAATATCTGCGATCACTTTCTCCGATCACATAAGTCAACGAAGCATGACAGTGACTCCTGCATCCTCCACTAATCATGGTGCTCACAAGTCAGCAATGTCTGCTTGAAACATTCAACTGAACGTTCCACTATGACCCACCTTCATTTTTCTTCATAATAAGAAGCACTTAGCTCAGCGAAAATGGTAAAATAAAATGATGCATTTCTCACACAAACCCATGTTCTTAATTTTCCTATGCATTTGGGGTGCAAAAGCTGCCGACCCTTTAGGCAAATTCTGCAATAGAAACACCAACATCAGCAGTGGAGGAAAATTATCTGCCAATATCGATAAACTATTGGAAGAACTAGCCCTCAAAACTCCCTCCACTGGTTTTGTTGCCACCACTTATGGAAAAGACCAAGACAAAGTCTATGCATTGGCTCAGTGTAGAGGAGATGTGAGCACTGAAGATTGCTCCACTTGTATTCAAGATGCCACAAAGCAAATCCGTCAACGCTGTCCAAACCAAGCTGATGCAAGGATTTGGTATGACTATTGCTTTCTGAGGTTCAACAACAAGAGTTTCTTTGGTGAGGTTGATACATCTTTTGGTATATTCTATTTCAATGTTGAAAACGTAACTGACCCTGAAGCTTTCAATGAAGAGCTTGGGGCTCTGATGAATCGCATTAGAGCACAAGCTGTGGTGCCTAAAGAGGAAGGGCTTGGGAAGGGAAAATCTGTGTTGTCTCCATTTGTGACACTCTATGCATTGGTGCAATGCACCAGAGACTTGTCTGAATTATTCTGTGCTCAGTGTTTGGCTGTTGCAGTGAACAACTTCCCCAAATTTTGCAGCAATCGTAAAGGGTGTAGAGTGCTATACAGTTCTTGCTATGTTCGATATGAACTCTACCCTTTTTTCTTCCCACTTGATTCTAACAAAACAGGAACTTCGAATGCAGTGAAAGTCAGCGTTTACACTTAAGTACCATTCTGTTGTGAAAAACTGTGTTCATGGTTGCTACTAAACAACCCTTGAACATTGAAATTGCATTTAAAAACACTTTGAAACTGTAATATGTTGAAGCATAAGACGGTGTCTCAATCGTTAGCGTGGATTGAATTCTGTAGTTATATATGTCCAAAAGCTTTGTATGTTGTATGAGTAGACATGTGACACGTCTTGTCTGTTTTAATTACACACATATGTCGGAATAAATTTGTTTTCGAAAATGACAGAATTTTTTTTGTAAAATAAAATTAGTTTATTTTAAAATTTGAAAAATAAGGAATTATATATATATATATATATATATATATGAATAAATTTCTGTTCAAGAATCTTTTATCGTAGAAAAATAAAATAAAAGGAGTTTTTCATAGACTATAATTAGTTTACGTAAGATTTGTAAAACGGAAGTTTAGAAAAGTTTTACGAAAGGATTTATACAAATTAATTCAGGATTAAAAAGGTTTTGGTACTTTAACTTTAAGTAAAATTTAGAATTAGTTTCTTTTCAAAATTTTGGATTGATATAATCTTTCATATTTAGAAATGCGTGAATTTTAGTTCTTTTAATCCAATTTTGTTAGATTTATTTGAAATTTCAAATGCTTTTCTTAACTAACATTGAAACGAAAATGTGACAAATGGAATCAACAACTCAAATGCTATCATGAAACGCAATTGAAATGCCAAATTAACTTAACAAAATTTGTTTAAATTAACTAAATTAATATATTTATAAAGTTTGAGAACTAAATCAGGCCAAAGTTTCGAAAAGAGACTAAATCCAATTTTTACTCAAAGTTAAAGAATCAAAAACATATTTAACCCATCAATTTATATACAGGTAACTGTAATTTATGAAAATATTTAATTTTTTTCTTTGTATCTTGTATATACTCAAAATTTATATATTTAATCATTGTCACTAATATATTAAAAGTGTATATATATATATATATATATACTACAAGAAAATGCTTGATTAGTAACTAATTTTAGTGACCAATTTAGATACCAATTTAAAAAATAAAAAATTATATTTGGTCACTAAAAATCCAATTTCTCTCATGCATCCTTCCTCTACCTTTTCTTTAACAAAATTTATTAAAAAGATATTTCCAATGCCTATATGCCAAAGTTCATAGCCATTTGTTCCTATTAATTTTACATCTACATGCTCCATGTAATTTTCTTGCACCTCTTTTAACAACAAAAAAATCAACACGCCAAAGCTATAATGATTTCAACCAACTTACCTTCCAATGGCCTACTTCCCTATCGCCAAAAATCACAATTCCAAGAAAATGAAATTCAATGATACTATTCTCCTCACCACAACATCACAAGATTGTAAGATGATAAAAAAATTAATTCCAAAGTACACCATGAATTAATCCACACAGTTATCTTCCTAAAAAAATCCATTGCCTTTACAATTCTCCCATAAAACCACATCTTAGCTTTTCATAATCCAAACCTCAAATATTTACACATACACAATCACAAAATAACCAAAATTTTGCTTTCCCCCTTCCTCTCAAACCTCATGTTCTCAACTTTTCACCTTCCTGTGTGCATCACGAAATTACCATAAAAAGAAAACCAATACTTCTACCTTTATACTCTAGCCAAGGTTCGAACTCATTACCTATAAGATTCAAACCAACACTCCAAACTAACCAACTATACAATTTTTCTTATCAACCACATGCACAAAAACATACAATAATATCTACACATTTTAAGCATTCAAGAAAATACTTTATAAACATGCCACATGAACTTTATTTAACGTATAAAATATATGTCACTTCCAAAACAATTATAAAATTTAAATACTCTAAATGCACACATCAGAAATCTAACCCTTGACCACTACCTCATGACAAGGCTCTAACCAATTGTGTTACACTTCAAAATTATTATTTATTAATTCAAATAATATATCCACGTGCAAAACTAAACTTACAACATTAAATATTTCTCCTGGGTCTTACATGTTCTTCACCTGCTAAACATTGCGCCAACTCAATTACCTCCTAATAGGTAGGGATACTTACAAGCTTTTAGGGTGCTCTGCTGATGATTATATTTTCATCATTCTCCTTAATGTTTTTTTGTATTTTTATGACACGTGTCCTAAAGATCCCATTACTTGGCTATCCTTGTTCAACCGTCCTGGGATAAGTATTTTAGATGCCTAGTCATTGTCTTTGAAACATTTTAAAGGCGTCTTCTTCAAGGTCGTCGTGAAATCGGCTAGTAGTGCATTATTTTATGATGACAACAAGAACACTAACTTTCCTTTTTACTAGACCGATAACCCCTAGTGTACAAGGATATGTAGAGAAATGAGTAGTCGGCATAAGATAGGTAGATCGTTGGGATCCTAAAAAAAATTCCCATAAGCTGCCTACTAAAGGCTTAGTTAGGGTTTATTTGTCCATCCACCCCCTTGTTGATTTGGAAGGTATCTTACTTAATTTGTTTGTTGATTTCGCTATGTGCATGCTTAAGATGGTTACTTTGTTGATGCTGGTTACACACTCAGAAGGTGAGAAAACTTTGAACATGTTCAGAAGTTTGAGAAATGAGTTTGTAGAAGAAGCCGAGAAGTCTAGAGAACCTAAGGTGTTGAACTTGAAAGGTGCACTGGTGATGTTCGTGAACAGGGCTTCACAAAAAGAAAAGTTGTTGTGCCTGCTCAGATATGGGTAAACAAAGATATAAAGAAGCTTAGAACCGAGCTCTTGGGTCCTAGTTCTTCATGTCAAAGCAAAAAGCCTGAGGTCAGGTTGTTGGATGTGCCAAAAACTAGTGTCCGAAGAGATATAGAAATTAATTTGGACGAAGAAGTGATGAATTCTTTGGACAATATGGAGCCCAACGCCATCATCAGAGCAATAGTGGAGTTCAGCAGCAAGATGTTGGAGTTTAGACGTAGAATTGGCGGCATGCTACAAAAGGAGCTGAAAGATTGGGATAAGGCAAAGATGGCCGAAGACGTTTCCTTGGTGCAAGACAAATATGATGATGATAAAGCAGCTTTGGCTAAAAGGGAGAAGGAGTAGGAGGCTGAGAAGAAATGTCTGGCTACTTAGAAGGTGAGGTGCTTGGATTCAGAAAAAAAGTCCAAAGAAAAGGTGAAGGATCCAGAGGCTGATATCGAGGACTGAAGGGAGAAATATAAGGGTATGGAAGTAGAGTTAAGGGGCTTGAAGAAATATGTGGTGCTAGAGCATATCAACTTTTTCAATAAAGGCTTGAGATAGACGATGTTTTTATACAATGGAGTGTCCATTCAGGATACTCGGTTTGATGTGAACAAAGACATCTATTATAACCGCCTTTTTGATGAGGATGGAATTAAGGCTTCGAATACTGCAAAAGACTCAAAGGCGACTATTGTTGACCCTCTCATTGGGAACGAAGGTGCGGGAAATGAAGAAGAAGAAGTTGTCAATGTGGAATCGTTATCGGTTGTGTTGATGTATTATTCTTGGCCTATGATAAGCTTTTGTTTGATTTAGATTTGTTTTACCATAAACTTTTAGTATCAATCATTTTGGCTTTGTTAATTGGATTCTAAATATAAAAACTTATTTTTCTATCAATAGCTTGTATGGTGCTTTCAATTTTCAGGGTCAAATTCTCTAGTTTTCGTTACTTAACTACAGATTAAAATTGATCGAAATTGTAACGATAAAGGATGTGCGTGATGACGAATGCAAAAAATTTTGTTCAACTTTGAGTCGTTTGGTAGGTAGCGTCGCACACGTACTTATAAGTAAAACAATAAATTAAAACTTTTGTTCAACCAGTATTGCCTAGGTAGACGGTAGGGAACATTCAATAGAAAATTTGTTCAACCAAGACCGCCTAGGTAGGTTGCAGGGAACACATAATAAATAATTTGTTCAACCAGGACCGCCTAGGTTGGTGGTAGGGAAAGTGTAATAAATAATTTATTCAACCAGGACCACCTAGGTTAGCGGCAGGGAACACGTAATAGATAATTTATTCAATCAGGACTGCCTAGGTTGGTGGTAGGGAATGCATGATAGATAATTTATTCAAGCAAGACAACCTAGGTTGGTAGTAGGGAACACATAATAGATAATTTGTTCAATTAGGACTGCCTAGGTTGGCAACATGGAATATTTGATTGTAACTTGTATCCTGTAAGATGATCTTTATAGAAAAAACACTTATTTATTGAAAGGGGTGCCTCGCTAAAAATTCCCTTGCAAAACCCTCCTCAGGAAAAAAGTCCAGGTGAGAAAAAAGAGTACACTTAGGGTTACATTTAACATTGTCTTTACAATTCATTTGGGAAATATTCAACTAAAATAAAATTTCAGATGTGTTACATTCCATGTATTTGGTTTTGGCTCTTTAAATAATTGTTCCAACCTGTTTGGGCCAATTTCAACATCTTCTCGTACCCTGAACGGTTCTTCTCAATTGGCGGAGAACTTGTCCTCTTTCTTCCTCTCACTACTTGCCATCCACCACACAAGAACCCCGTTTATGAATGTTCATGGCTGGAATTTGGAATTATATTTTTGTGTCGCCCTTTGTTTGACCGCCATATTTCTAATATGTATTTTTTTTTCTTGTTGTTTCGTTAAGAGGTCAAGACTTGTGCTGAGACTTTCTTGATTTTGATATTCATAGTAACTTTGTCATCACAATGAGGGTTCACCAATTTCAACTGGGGATATAGACTTTGTGTCGTATACCAAACTGAATGGTGATTCATGAGTGGAGGATTAAGGAGTGCATCTATACGCCCATAGGATTTCTAGTTGTTCTTCTGGCCACCTTCCCTTTGAAGAGTCTAATCTCTTTTTAAGTTCTACCAAGATTACTTTGTTGGCGGCTTCAGCTTAGCGATTACATTGCAGGTATTCTACAAAGCTGGTAGCGTGCTTTGCGCCCAAGCCTTTGAAGAATTCAACCAGAGCTGCTAGCTTTGGCTATTGCCTGGTGGCAAACAAGTACCACCATGCGGTGCATTAGATTCTGGGCATCACCCAGATTTTCTTGTACCTGCAAGAAAACCCTAAAACACCAAAGATTTGACCCAATCACTCAATTTTCACATACAGATAATCAATCATGTTTTCTAGTATTCATATGTATTCAATAACATCATTTGAATAAAAAAATCACCACAATTTTACCAATGCTATCTCATTCTCAATTCATTCCCAAAGCCCTCATGGAACCCTCAAGTTTGTGAATTGAAAAATCACGAAAATACATCAACAATAGTAATTATCAATAATTAATAATAGAAATAACGTAACATAACAAACACAATGAATCTAGAGTATCAACATTCCCCCAAAATTCACCAAATCCAAAAATCGAACAATGTTGTTCGCGACACTTAGCGTGCCTTGATTGCCGCCAAGCGACTCCTAGAAGAACCCATAAATCCTTTTTTATCCACAATTGATCCCATCCTTGCCTTTACCACAAAGAACCCTCACTAGCCCTTTTTGCACTCTTTACGTCACAAAATTATGATCTCCTAGTACCCTCTCTGCTGCCACAAGTATACCTCTCAACAAATCTAACACGCTCAATCACTTAAGCTGCCATTACTCCTTTGCTGTGACTTAACAAACTAATTCTCTTAGAGTTACGTCCAATCTACAATTATTGCTAATTAAAAATTTATTATTTCTTTAAATTTCCTGAGTCTTACAGATAGGATTGTACTCGCTTTCTTCTTTAGTCATGTTGTATAGAGGGGTTCTTGACTCAACATGGATCTCCTTCTCCTTGTCTTTGCCATTACTTGCCTAATAAGTCCCTTATCTCTAGAGTTTTTCCTTAGCTAATTGCATTATTTTGGGTAGGTTAATATGTTAACTAGGAGTTGTTAGCCTAGGATTAGTTTAGTTAGGTTTCTAGTTTAGTTTTGCAAAAGTAGCTTAAGTAGGTGTTTTTAATGCAGTTTTAGTATAATCCTTAGAAGTACTATTACTTAGATCTAGCTTATCATACAATATAGGTTCATAAATAGATAGTAGCATATTAGTTTGGTTCTAGCTTAGATATATAAACTTAGAAGTAGAGTTGGTCTAGTTATAGTTTAGTTTTAGAAGCTTTTATGAAGAGTTTAGTGTGCCTAACATCCATTTTGAGGTTTCTAAGTATGATGCAGAGGTAAAGATCAAGGGAAGCCTACAAATGACCAAAGGAATCTATGAGAAAAATTTGGACCAACCAATGTGTTAAAAAAATGGAAAAGTTGACTTTTGCTGCACGTGTTGACCAAAGTTGACCTAGAGTTGACCTTTTGATTTTCAATTCCAAATGACATGGCCCTTGTGGAGAAAGTTGTATAATGTTAAAATACATTTGTGCTGACCTTTAGTGATTTTAGTTGTAGCATTACATTTATTTGTAGGTTCTAACTTGTTTCTTTAGTCTTAAAAATGTAGAAAGGAGAGTATGCTGAAGTTAATCCTAGCCTCAAGGAGGATTGCTGAATGGGTGTGGACAATGATCAAGTGGGCTAGATGTGGAAAGAAAGCCTAACAGTTGTTCCTGCACGGACAATATTCAGTTATTATGAGGCTCAAACCTTATCTAACCATAGTCTTGAGATTCCTCCCGTATATGCTCCACCAAGTGGCCGTCATATGTTGCCTTATGTAAGTTATGAAATGGACGAGGGTACCTGCATAAAAGAGGCTTCGACGATCAAGTCAGCAAAATCTCTCAAAAGTCAAATCTCATATTAGAGTTCTAATGAATTATGTACATTTAATTACCTAGGTCCACCTATATTTATATCAATGTAATTGTCTTTTTATCACTTTACTCATTTATTCATGGGCCCAAGCTTTGGGCCTCTGATTAAGTTTAATTGGGTTTGACCAGGTCCAATTGGGCTTGACAAAGTGTAATTAGGTTTAACCAAGTTCAATTAGGATTGCTCTATAGGTCCAGTCTCTTCTTGTCACACTACACTTGATTCTACATTTTTCTAAGTTAGGAGAAGTTCGCAAACATACTAGCATTTTGTTTCCCACCCATTGTCTGCTTACTTGTCGTCTATTGAGGGTAATCAGTTAGGCATCTATGTCCACTTTCCTTTTGGTTGGTGGTTCTAAATGGTTCATTATATTTATCATGATGTAGGAGGCCTCCGGTGTATGCGAAATACATAGTGAATGTCTTGTCCTTTAAATAATATGGAAAGTTCTCGGCTTTCTTCATATCCTGAGTATTATTATACCGGTATATATCTGATGTGTTATATTTGTGGATGTTCATGCTTGATTGTGTTTGACTACAATGATCTTATTTATCAAAGGAGTAGATGATCGTACAAGTGTTAGGCAAGATGCACAACACTAGAGAGAATGGTCAACATTGGAACATGTTTGGATTGTCTTTTAGTCTTATGTTTTTCCTTTTCAATAAACTTTATTGTTGTAAAACAATGATTTTCATAGAGATCCAAATCAAGCAAGAATAAAGTTTATTTTAATTATGTAATTTGTGTTAGTCATAGATTTTTGGAAAGCGAAAAATTAGGGTGTTACGGAAATTGAATTCCAATATAAAGTTATAGTTTATAACCTTATTTTTTGCTCAACTCAAATATAGAATTATAGTTTGAAATTGATTTCAATTCGGACTAAATTTAAACATTATTTAATAAGTGATAATTGATATTTAGACACTATAAGTGATTATAAAATTATATTTGCTTATTGTAAAATTTAAAGTCATTATCCATCCATCAACTCGTCCATCGGTTAAACTTACTTTGTTTGTTCCTCCTTATCATACTAATTATATGAATGTCATTTTTTCCTATGTAAAAACCGCATCTAAACACTTGCATCATATCTCTTTCTCAAATAATAACTTGCCATGGATATATGCATTAATCTTTTGACTTGTTAGTGATTTAAATAATTTAACTTTAAAATTACACTTCAGGACAAATCTAGCAAATCCCAACAATATTCTAAAATATTATAAATACATAATATATAATTTGTTGATGGATTTGGTACGAAATTTGAATGAATATATTTGTTACAAACCATAGGAATTACATAATTTCAATGAGTTAATCGGAAAATGATAGAACTTTTGTTGGTACAGGTAAATGAAGTTCTTGATCAATCCAATTTCAAATTGTAGCCATGTGAGGATGTCCACCAATGACTACATCATCCGAAATAAATTTCCTCCAAAACCAATGTGATTTCCAAACTTTGTTCATTTCTTCAATTCGAACATTTCTTGTCTCGGGCATGAGCAAGGCAACAAAAATGGTCATGATAAGCACAAATCCAGCAAAGAAAAAGAAAAGACCAAACTTTAGGTGACAAAGCATGGTTAAGAAAACTTGAGCGATGACAAAGGTAAATAGCATGTTTACAGCAACATTGATGCCTTGGCCCGCAGATCGAACCTCGAGAGAACATATTTCACTAGGAACCAACCACCCAAGTGGACCCCAAGACCATGCATATGCTGCAACGTATGCACATATAAAGAATAAGAGAAGACTAGCTTCTCCATTGGTAAAATAGCCTTCCCCACTGACCCCAAACTTTAGAGCAATCATGATTCCAACAGCAACCTACACATATTATGAACTTCAAATTAGTTGTCCATGCTAGCAAATGACTTTAGTAACAAAAGTGTTATTTTTTCCATATTGAAATAACAAAATTTGTTTATCAATTATGTTAAGTTTTTTACCTGACAAATAAGCATTTGAATGCCCCCTTCGAGGAACAATATCCTTCTTCCAAACTTGTCCACAGAGAAAATGGAAACAAAAGTGGCAACCACATTAACACCTCCAGTGATAACTGAAGACATAAGGGAAGTATCATTACCAAAGCCTAAAGTTCTAAAGAGGACGGGTGCATAAAACATGATGACATTGATTCCAGTGAATTGTTGGAAAAATGGAATCAGAGAGCAAAAAGTGAGTTAAGGTCTGTATTTTGGTTCTGTAATGTTCTTCCATGGATGTTCCACACCTTTGGCCACTTTAGTCGCATTAACGAGGTCTTGGAACTCCTCATCAACATTATCCATGCCACGAATCTTTTTCAACATTTTCTTAGCTTCTTCTTCTTTACCTCTTTCAATTAAGGAGTTAGGGGTGTCACCTAAGAAAAGAGATCCTACACATAACATGATTGCAGGAACTGCACCAACACCTAAAGAAATTCTCCAACCGTTTTCTAGTTTGGCGGTGCCATAATTAATAAGGTTTGCAATCAAGATGCCAATTGTGATCATCATTTGGAATCCCATGTTAAGGGCACCTCTTATCGATGTTGGAGCCATTTCAGACAAATACACAGGTACCGACTATTGAAAATAATAATAAATAACAATGAAAAAGACAAAGGAAAAGTTAAAAACATATTAATCATGAAAATATGTCCATATTCATATAAACAAATTTTAAAGCATTAACAATGACACAAAGCCTCACCTGATTACAATATCCAACACCAAAACCAAGTAATAATTGACCTATGATGAGCATTTCAATATTGATGGCAAAACCATTCAACAATGCACCAACAAGGAAGAATAAACCACCTGCAAACATTGAGGTCTTACGTCCCATCATTCTTGTGGTGGTGGAAGCAAAGAAAGAAGCTACTAATGCAGCAAGGTATAGAGAAGAGGTGAACAAAGTAAGGAGTTCATTGTCAAATTTGCAGTATTGGCTTTCATGGATAGATTCATCTTTCATTTTTTTATAAACGCCCGGAAAGAATTTTATTAAGAATGGTTCCATGGAAGTTACTCCTCCCGTGATTCCGAGATCATAACCAAAGAGTAGACCACCCATGGCTGCTACAAAACATGTGACCAACACGAATATTGTGATCTTGCTTTCATATTGTGTTCCATATTCTACAGTAGCAAAAGCTCCACCTGCCATCTTTAAAAATGTTATATTATAAATAGATATCTTTCTTTGTCTTAACTTTTCTTTCTTTTTCTACATATGAGATTTTAAGTATGAATTTTTTTTATAATCTAAAATATGCTAATAATAACATCTAACGGATGAAAATGAGTTACAAAAATTAAATAACTTCTTTAACAATATTATATCTTTTTAAGCAATTTAATTATTTGTGTCGCTTACATCCTAATCTGTGTGTATTGTTTTTCCAGTTAGAACTAATATATTATTTTAAGGACTTAAGATAACACCTAGTTAGTTAAAATATACAAAATCATTGTTTTACATAACAAGGTTGACCATTAATTGATGAAAGTAATTTATTTTTAAGTTAAGAATATTAATGAAGAAAAGATAAATAAGAAATGTTAAGAATAAAAAGTATGAGTAAGTAAAATGAAAATAAATTGAAAGTAAAATACCTACTTTTTAAATTATAAATTCTATTTAGGATTCCACTCAAATGATATATTTTATTAACATGTTTCGAGGATTTTTAGAAAAGAAAACAAGTTCCAACAAAGCATATTTATACATATTTTACTTGAATAATAATTCATTCTTTTATGAGGGGGTCTTTAGTTTTAGTTCCTACTATTATCACTTCATTATTCCCACCAAACATTTTATCTTTTAATCATTATATTTTATCACTTAATATTGATGATTTCATTGCACATCACACACTAAAACACAAATGAAATGTTTAACAATTAAAATAGCGGTCAAAATTACATATGTCAAAAATTGTTTATGACAATAAAAAACATAAATGCGGGTAATGTTGCTAGAAAAGAAAATAAATTTACTACCAATTAAAACTCGCCACAAAATTACTTGTATCATATAATATTTATCATATTTTGACGATTTAAAATCACCGCAGAAATATATCATATTCTATTATCATTTACCACCTATTAAAAATATTCAACCATAAAAAAATGATTAACGTATATGTTTTTCTAATTTTTAAATTAAAAAAGTTTTTTTTCATTATTATTCATTAATTTTATAATGAATATTGTATTGTCTATTTTATTTAAAATTATTGTGTAAGATGATAATAATAGTATAAATAATTTTACCATTTTAAAAAAAATTCTAATTGTACCATATAATAAATATTTATTTTAAAAGAATCATTTGCATGCATCAAGTGTAATAACCTATAAATTATTAGTTTGACTTTTTGGAATTGGTGTTTTTATCATATTATTATTTTGGGTGCTGATGTGCTGAAACACGATTTACTGAGGAATGTATGAATAGTTATGTTTTAAATGTGTATAAACTTTATGTGATTTTAATGATTTTTGTATAAGGGAAATTAATTCGGATTGCTACAAATGAGTGTGTAGTGGACATTAATCTTATTTAGAGATTGATTAAAGCATAATTAAATTAATAAATTATAAAAAGGACATTGTGAAAACGATGTTAAAGGATAAATATTAGCACCGAATTTGTGCGCAACAATTTACGGTAATTAAAATTTGGTGATTAAATTTGTGGGTAAATGGAGATATTAGAATAAAGTTAATACATAAGTTTTTTGAACGTTGATGGTTTAATAGAAGTTAGTCTAACTTGGGATTATTAGTAAAAGGGAATTGAGTAATTAAAGAGTATTTTGACGTGTTTTGGGGTATATTGTGAAATTTAGGTTCAATCTCTTGATATGGTATCAATTGGTGTTTAGAATTGTTTTTCGATATTTAGGAATCATGTTGTTTTGTTTTTTATTTTGGAGCAAGTTTAAGAACAAGGGATTTGGTTGGAGAAGAGATATGAATTGTATTGGTATTTTTGGGTCCAGTTTGTCTCGTTACCGATGGGTGTGGTTATTGAAGTAATAGGTTTCTGGAAGTAATTAAGGAGAACCAAGCACTAGCCAACAATTTAAAAAACATAATTGAAAAGTTGGGAACTAACCAAATTTAAGATTTTAAGACAAGATTGGATGGGATGTTTGGGTTTCGAGGTAGTCTATGCCTACATGCAGATGCACAATTACGGAAACAAATATTGGAAGAATGACATAAGAGTCGCCTTAGTATGCATCCAAGCATGACTAAGATGTGTGAAAACTTAAAGGAATTTTTCAAGTGGATAGGATTGAAGAGAGATGTAGCTGATTTTGTGACGTCGTTTTTAACTTGTCAAAAGGCCAAGGTAGCACATCCAAGACCAGGGATATTGTTACAACTGTTGGACATTCCAAAGTGGAAATGGGATAGCAAGTAGCTTGATTGAGTCTTAGAGCAGTTAGCTTCAAGAATGATTGGATCCCTCTGGGCAACTAGCTCCATGAACTCTTGTTAGTGTTTAGAGGACGTTGAATCCCTCTAGCAGGTAGCTCTATGAGCTGGTATTTTATGTTTGGATGCTTAGGCTCTAGAATGTTTAGTCCATCAGTTAAACTTACTTTGTTTATTCCTACTTACTATACTAATTATATGAATGTGATTTTTTCCTATGTAAAAATTGTATCTAAACACTCACATCATATCTCTTTCTCCAATAAGAACTTGCCATGGATATGCATTGATCTTTTGACTTGTTAGTTATTTAAATAATTTAACTTTAAAATTACACTTCAAGAAAAATCTAGCAAATCCAATTATTCTAAAATATTATAAATACATAATATATAAGAAAAATCTAGCAAATCCTAATATTCTAAAATATTATAAATACATAATATTCAATTTTTTTATGGATTTGGTACAAATTTTGAGTAAATATAATTGTTACAAACCATAGGATTTACATAATTACAATGAGTTAATTTGAAAATGATAGAACTTTTTGGTGGTATAAGTAAATGAAGTTCTTGACCAATCTAATTCAAATTGTATTCATATGAGGTTGTCTACCAATGACTACATCATCTTAAATAAATTTCCTCCAAAACCAATGTGATTTCCAAACTTTTTTTCATTTCTTCAGTTCGAACATTTCTTTTCCCAGGCAGGAGCAAGGCAACAAAAATGGTCATCATAAGCACAAATCCAGCAAAAAAAAAAGAATAGACCAAACTTCAGGTGACAAAGCATGGTTAGGAAAACTTTGAACAATGACAAAGGTAAATAACATATTTACAACCACATTGATGCCTTGACCTACAAATCGAACCTCAAGAAAACATATTTCACTAGGAACAAACCATCCAAGGGGGCCCCAAGACCATGCATATGCTGCAATGTATTCACATATAAAGAATAAGGGAGATTAGCTTCTCCATTGATAAAATAGTATTTCCCACTGACCCCAAACTTTAGAGTGATCATGATTCCAACCGCAAGTTACATATAATATGAACTCGAAAAACACTTAGATAATTTCTTTGGAATCACAACACTAAACTCCTGTTACTCAAAAAGGTTATTTTCAAAAATAGTTAAGAGCTCTATAAATAGATTTTCAAAAATTAAGTCAAGAAATTAAAAAGACAAATTTCAACTGCTAAATATAATCGATTTATGATAATCGATTATTTTATAGTACTTTTTAAAAAATGTTAATTCTCACTGATAATTGATTATCCTCTAGGATAATCAATCATTCCAAATACTTTTCTGAAAACCGAAGAACATTCGTAACGATCGATTATTATAAATGATAATATTATCACAGTATGTTTTGAAAAAATAACTTTTCGAAACGAATTATGTGCTAGCTGTTGTTTTTTTCGAATTCTAATCTAACTTAAACAATCAGTACACTAACTTTATTATTACAAGAGGCTTTAAACAGTAATAAAATAATCTTCCAATATTTTCTCTAAATCCATTGCAATTGTCATCGTCAAAATCTTTGCAACACAACTTTTCTTGTTTTGCCAACACAATCTTCGTACTCTTTTCCATCAAAACAGGAAGGCTTCTTGATACCACTCCTACTGTAGTCATTTCCTCTCAATCTTGTCAACTGAGAAACATCTCCTCACACCAAGTCCCTCACGACATGCAAGAATTAGGCTTTTAAGAGCCAAATTTTGTACTTGTATTTAGGTTATTTAAAAATATGAAAAGAAGAATTTAAAAATATAGTAAAATACATAATTTTTAAATAAAAATTGATAGATATTTTTAAACTAGAGATGGTGTAAAAATCTTTTAAAATACTTATATTTTGAAAAAAAAAATTATAGAAATGAAAATTTCAAAAGTATGGCAAAAAAAACTAGAATTTTTTAATAAAAAATTATAAAATTTTTAAAATAGAAAAACTATAGAATTTTCTAACAAGGTTTTATTTAAAAAGAAAACTAGAAATATAAAATTATAACAAAATATAGATTTTTCCTTTATACTTTTTCTATTTCAAAATTTTTATAAATTTCTATTAATTATATTTTGTTTATCAAAATAAATAGGATGAGATAGTAAAAAGCTTGAAAATTATGAAAACAATTAAATACAGCATAAGTAATAAGAAAGAATCAATGTTTTATAGTTTTTTAAAAGAAATTAAGATAAAAAAATAATTTTAGATAAATTAAAGAATAAATGGAAAGTAAAATATATGATAAAAGGTCTATTATTTAGATGTAAAAATATGTCTAGTTTGTTTTTGAGTTCAGAAAGATTAAGAGGAAAGAAAGAAATTGAAAGTAAAAATTTACATAAGTCGAGAAGAATTTGATAAGTTAAACATTCTTTACAATAATAATAAGTTTTGTTGTGCATTTCAAAAGATAATCAATTATATATTTTATATAATTGATTTTCATTTTAATATTTATATTATAATAAAATAGGTAAATTAAAATAAAAATGTTAAATTTTATTTTAATTATACTTTAAAAAATTAGTTTAAATTTTAAATTAGTTTTAAAAAAAATTATAATTACTTTTTAAATATATTAATATATAAAAGAGCTTTTATATTAAATTAATCAAGTAATTTATAATCGTTTTATTTATTTTCACTTTCTTTTTTAATCTAAACAATTTTTTTTCTTATTTATATTTTTTATTCCCTCATATTTACTTTTTAATCCAAACACAAAAAGAAAAAAAAAATAATGATGGAACGAGATAAAAAGAGGAAAAGAATGAAATATTAAAAAATATATCTTAGCCGTTGACTAAAAGAATAGAGATCTGACGCTAATCAAGTTATTTCTCATGGTGTGAGACATGGAAAAGAATACACCCTAGCCTAGCTTACTCTTTTGTCCTTCTTTTCAATAATATGTAAGTTATAAATCCAACTAAAAGTTTTTAAAGAACTTTTAAGTATATAAGGGTAGTCATCCATATAATCTTTTGGGTGGAGTGAAAGAAATAAAGAAAAAAAAAAAAAAGAA
>Ga0214544_1000405_pt1 | contig 76740 bp, 30 predicted proteins | sample CNSS3metaG_FD_160074 | JGI IMG/M metagenome (GOLD analysis project Ga0214544, IMG submission 160074) | Root nodule microbial communities from cowpea collected in UCLA plant growth center, Los Angeles, California, USA - CNSS3 | ecosystem: Host-associated > Plants > Roots > Nodule | place: USA...
CAATGCAAGTTTTGAAAAAAAAAAAAAAAAACAAATTTATTAGAGCAACATCTTCAACATACTGTACTTGCAAGTGATGAATACATTCCATAAATGAAAGTTTGATTTTCCCAACACCAAACAAAAACACACCCCCAAACATGAGTCTTAATTTTATCAAAGTTCAACACTTCAACTTCTGACACCCAACAATTTCTTTTTTCTTTTTTTCCATTTTGGACATTGAATACGGATCCAACTTCAAAAAGTCTCTAAACATCCTCCTTAGAACTCACACCACTTCCATCTATCTTGGAACCTGCTCCAATCTAACCTTCCCCTTAACCAATACATCAAAAATCTAATCTTTAAGCACGTTTAGTACCACTTACATCTTCAACTTTTCATATCTTTCAAAAGTTACCCACCACACAATCTACGTTTATAAAAATAAAAAAACCCATAAATAGCCACATTATCTTCTCCAATTACTTACCCTGTCCACTCATGCCATAATTGACTTCAACATTGGATGTGTCTAATGAACTCTCCCTTTAACTCAAAGGCCACCCATAGAAAACATTCATTTCAACGTTGTAGAGTCTGACCAACGTTGGTATAACAAAACTCCCATGATGTTTGTCTGGTCCATATATATGGTCAGTCTATGACACAAATCATGATTACAAAGTCTCTTTGGGGTCGCAGATAACTCTATTCAAGCTATAAATTCAAACGCCAAATTGCAAAAAGACATTATGATTCAACATTATTACATATACAGTTGGAAAAATAATATTTCAACAACTTTCTTTTATGATTTTAGATATTATTTTTTAAGTAATTTTTTATTTTTTTTATTTTTTTATATTTTAAAATCAGTTAAAAAAATACTAAGTTAGGTTATAAGAGAAAGTTATTAAAATTTAATTGTTAAAATATCAGTGTCTATTTTGTTGGCATCAAGTTCAGTGATTAATCAATATTTCTTTTCATTGGAAGATTTATGGTTTTCAATGAGGCAATGATAGTTTGGGTTCAGAAAGGCCTTTGCATGAGATTGGTAATAGCGAGAGCAATAATTAAGGAAGTATTGGACAAGATCCAACGCGATCAAACCGAAAATCCCACTCCCTAATAACGAGTCAAGATCAGCCACCAAATCTTTTGAGTCATGGCAAATAAACCAATTATTGCGAAGGGAGAAAACAACATACATGCATGTTGAAGGAATCTAATTTCGTGGATCATAATAATCATTAGGTTTAATAATGAAAGATATCTCGTTGCATGATGATGATGAGTGTATTTTTTTTTTGGGATGCGAGAAGACACTTAAGATGAATATGGTGCAGTGAGATGGCCCTCCACGAGGAGGAGGTGATTCCGATGAGGCATGTGAGGGGAGAGGGGGTGTGAAAAGACGAGAGTAGGATATGGTGATGATGACGGTTAAAAGTTCAAGATTAATCGGAAATAAGACAATTTTATAAAAGAAAGGATGAGTGAATAGAGTGTGTGATATATAGTGAGTGGTAGGGGGCATCTCCACCAAACCCCGTAAAACGCGCTCTCTCACTCACCATTTTCGTCGTTTTCGCTTCTCACCGGTCTCCATCTCATCCCTACCACCAACCTACTATTATTGTCTTCAATTTCTACTATCCAAAAACAAACTACTATTTTCTTTTTACACCACTTCTTTTTTTATCATATCTACACATTCACTTCCTCTTATCCACAACTTTTATTCTTACATGCCCAAGGTAACATCAAGTCTTTATTTTTTGTTTCTTTCTGATTAATCTAAGATAACATCTTACACTTCCTCTGTCTGGAATGGAAGTGATTGGCTCACAGTCGCTTCTCAGTATCCATTTTATCTTAGAGGTGAGGTATTTACAAAAATATTCTGATATTGAAGTTACTTTTTGTTCATCACAATCGATAATTCACTAGGGAGATACAAAACCAATAAGATTTGAGTTCAATCACATAAGACATTGTCACCCCTCAATCTAAATGTGAGATTTAGACTCACATTTGGATTCCTATCATTTATTAAATCGTATAATGATCCATCTAACTCTCTGAAATTGTGAACCGCGTAGTACACTTGTTTTTGTTTCAAACAACGTTTGAGAATCATAAGACCATTGTTTATGCGAACACTTATTCTCATTAAAGAAAAATTTCCTTTTGAGAATTGAGTTGTGGCTGTGGTGTATATATGCACGAGGTAAGGTAGAAAAGAAAAAGATTGGTTATCTATCTATGTTGCAGTGTAATTTGCTTTTTACTAGCAAACATTGGGCGATGGGAAGTGTGAGATGAGCATATCTACCATATGTTATGGAATATGTTGCGACCTAAAATACAGAATAAGGATACAGCTCAGTTGCCAAAAGCAGTGAAATGTCTCACAAACCACATTAAACTCTGCGGGCAATGTGGAAGCAAACTTCATTTCTAAATTATAGTACACTGTCTGAATGCCACCTATATATTGGGTAGAGGTTTGGTTGGAATAAGGCAAATCTAACTAACAACATTGTTCAGTTTACATTAATCACAAAGTTGGCATTGGTGTGAACAATATGGAGAATTTGTGATCATCCATTCATACCATCTTTACAACCTTTTTTCAATGCTAATTAGTGTGTCAAGGATATATCAAAATAGACCAAGAATTAATGTCTTTCTTTATATATATATATATATATATATATATATATATATATATATATATATATAATAGGTTTGATAGAAAGAAAACTAATTTCTTTATAGGTGCATGACATTGACCTCCATTCATTAACATGATTGATGTGCTCTTTCGTATCTATGTTTTAAACACAAAAATTTAAATTAGGATTAGTATTCTTAAATTATAATTTGATTTTAAATTTCAATCTTACTTTCAAAAATAACTAAGCAGCATATTCTTCTTTATTTATATAAATTGTTTCAATTTTAAGTTTATCAAGTAATTTTTAAGAATCCAAGTGTGACTTTAAGTTTTATATTGGCTAGAAATGAGAAAGTAGAGCACTATATAAGAATAAAGATCCATAAACTCATTGTCTTAAGATTTTGGGTTGAAATGCTGTCAATACCTTATGTGATTGGACTCAGGTCTCATTAGTGTTGTATTTTTTCAATAATACTCCTTTATAAACCTAACAGTAATATCGTTAAGATAAATTATTATGCATTCGAAATATATTCAACTATGTTACGGTCCGATTATTATGTATGAGATATATTTAACTTTTATTGACATCGACTCTTTAAGTAATACGAGATTATCATATATTTGATAACATTTTAGGTTTGCTGATTTGGTTGGAATAAGAGGCATGCGTGGATTGGATATTGTGAAGGAAGATGGTAGATAATAGGAGACAAAATTGGACAACTGGTGACACCAGTACTTTAGCATGATTTGCGTGAAATGGTTTGTTTGTTATTTGCGTAATACATGAATTAATTAACCAATGGAATTGAAACACTTGGGGTTCTTCGCTTCTGCCTAACACTTTGGTAATGCTCTTTTTTGCTTTAACTTTTAGTGGTTCCTTCCAATCATTATTGTTGGTCAAAACACGAGTGGTTTTGTCAACATTGTGTGAGTTGTACATGATGGATATATAATGAGATTCACTTCCATTCCTCAAATCTTTAAGCACATTGCCTCTTTCATTCTACAGTATATTACTTTTCACTGCATCTACTACATATACAACTCATTTTTTTTTTTAATTTTAAACTTCTTACGACATTTATAATTTTGGATGTGTCAACCAATCCAATTGAATACCTCTGAAAATTATATTGTTACTGATTTTAAAACCTCAAAAATAAAATTAACCTAACTAGTTATTCTAAGTTTTTTTTTTTTTTTTTATGTTCAACTTACGGATACAGAAGGAGTTTATTTCGTATTTGTATATAATAAAACGATTTTAAATATTTGATATCAATGTGAGTAAAACTTTATGTTTGTTTGCTTAAGAGGGTGTATGTTGACAACATATATTTGGAGGTTTTGTTTTGGTGACTTTATAGAGGGAAGTGTCGACAAGAAAGTTGGTTTATGGATTTTTTTTTCTTCCTCTTTTCCTTACTTTTTATTATTATTTAGTTTAGGTTAATTCTATTTTTTCTATTTAATTTATTTGTTATTGTTGTTTCAAACAAAAGTATATATTTATTATATTAGAAGTGATATTTGTTAAAAATTTAAGTGTGAGTCTAAGTTTTACATTGAGTAAAAATAAAAAAGTGGAACATCATATAAAGACGAAGATTCTATCAAAACCTTATGTGGGGTTGAGGTTATGTCTCATTGATTTTGTATATCTTCAGTAATTATCTCTAAAGATCCAATCTTTTACATTCTACTAAGTTATCTTGATTCCATCAAGACTCATGTACAATTAAAGTCGATGAAAATGTATCAAAATAAATAATAAGACAAATATGTCTTATTACAAATAACTTACATTTTTAAAATGCGATCAATTTTCTCTTATCAGAAAAATAAATTTCCACATTCATTATAATTGTTATAATTATGTGTCATTATATTTTACTGAGTTATTAACTTAATTAACTTAAATGATATGATAATAGGTGCATCAGGATTAGGATTATTTTTTATATATTAAATTATAATTCAAATTAAATTAGTCAATTTTAATTATACGATATCCTACTTTTCATAATTAAACTTTCAACACTTATAAGAGTTGAAAGTTTTCCTATTTCTGAGAAATGTTTATTCTCAATTTTATTTTAATGGCTATTTTTAACTTTAAGGTAAAAATAATAACTTTAGGACTAAGAAAGTATTTTTTTTAAAAGTAACTCAGAAAATGGTAGCATCATCTAATAATCTAATAATGAATAATCTTTATTCGGAAAAACATTTATTACTCAGTGAATATAAAATATTAATGAATACTTAACATTTATTGTTTTTAGATATCTACGATTATTTATTTTTGACTAATTTAAAGTTGTCAAAATTAAGGTTATGTAATGACGTTAATATATTTTTAACTTAAAGCTGCTAACAATTAAAGAGCGATGACTATTATGTGAGCCGCTACAACTATTTTATAATATCTTACTTTAATTTCTGTGAAGAATTTTATTATTTATACGTCAATTTTAAAAATATTTTTGTAATTTTACTTCAATGTAGCAAAGATTATATGTAAGAATCTCGCTTTTAATAATGTTTTATTTGATTGTTGATAAAAAAAAATCTTAAAAGGAAAAAAAAATTAAAAATCATATTTTGTTATATCATATCAGCCCATTCTAATTAAGAGATTTTATAATTTTATATATATTATATATATATATATATATATATATATATATATATATATATATATATATATATATTATCCTCGTCTAGAACTTAGTCATGCCTACGTTATGATGACATAAATCAAATAATAATAATCATATTCAAAAGAATTGTCGATAAAAAAAATATATTCAAAAGAATTACTTTATTTACTAAACTAGAATAGTAAAAAAATAAGATTAAAGTATTACAAACTTTACAAAGAAACTAATTAGTGTATGAATTAAAACCTTTATAATACAATTCACTTATCTTAGAGTAAATATATGGAATTTGTTTTATTTAACTCTTCTACTTAAAATATTACCATCATTTTCATTCCAATTAAATAAAATATCATCGGAAAACAATAATATATTTTAAAATCAAATGTATTTGAAAAAAAAATTTATAACTTAATCCTTTTAGTAAGTCTTTCCTTTCATTGTTGTCCTTACAATTACAATTTATCAAAAAACAAAAAAAAAAAACATTAATATGCATCTAACAATGGAGCGTGCAAGTAGTGAAAGAAAATCAATTATTAATATATTAATTACTAACAAAAAGTAATTAGTGACTTTAGGTATCAGATTTATTATCGTTGATCCAGATTGTGTGTACTAGAGTTTAGTAATGGAAACGTTTTCTTTGCTAATCTTCTCTGCCAGATGTTCATCTTGAATCCTAATTTGTGATGACTTTGAATTGGTTGACTCTTATAACTTCTTCTTGTTAGATAATATAGGACTCTAATCAATTTTATTTTTTTATCAACTTATAAATACCACACTTATAAAATATTATTACCACAATTTTCCTCTAATCAACTTATTGGTTTATTATTCTTTTCATTCCCTATTTTAAAAAATAAATAAAAAAGACAAAAGATGAAAAAAAACTAGCACAAATTCAATTACCGAAAAACCAAATTCATATTATTTTTTCCAGCAAAATACTCATGAATTGCAGGTCAGAATTCGTGTCCTATTATATATTATTTCCTCTACGTGATCGTTCAATTTTTCATCAATACTTTTTATTTGTAACATAATCGACATGTTCATTATTTTCACATATCATATTCATATAGTATAACTCTTGATAATTCTCAAATTCATAAATAACTCTACTTTAAAGAACAAGGACATAACTAATATGCCACTCTAAAAATGATTATGATTCTTATTCTAATATATAATTCATATAGTTCTACATTGGTTTAAATAAATATTAAAAAATTAGGCGTACAAGCTAAAATTATGATAGTGTTAGATTGTTGAACACATAAATTAATATATTTAATTGTACTGCCGGTTTGAAATATGCTGACCATCTAATTAACACCATTATTTAGTAGCTAACTCCAAACATGTTCCTAGTTTACCTCTTTCCCTTTTGTTCCAACTCTGTTTTCCCCTTTGGTTTATGTTCATATTCTCCCTTTTGTTTATTCCTTATCCTTTTTGCTTTTCCTTATTCAGTATTCTAATGGTGTGTTGTTAATTCTAAAGTTTCCAAACACAGAAGATACAATATAGCTGGCACGTTGCTAACTACTTCATCTTCAAACTTCAAACCCCACCCTTTCCACAACCCCAAAAACATATAAACCTTACATGACCCTGCCAAATGCCAACAATTAATTCCATTACTCATATAAAAAATACAATTTTAAGTACGATAATTAGAGATTTATCTAAATTACTTTCTATTTAAAACAAGTAAACTAGACCCACTGATGATATATAATTGATATGTACACATGTAAGAATTTGAAAGGTTGATCACCCAATTTCTCTTGCTTAATTTCTCATGCTAAAACTTTTGATCATAGATGAATTGTTGATTTTATAATTAATCAAATTGATAACTTAGTTGATGCGAAATTTTCAACATATTTTAAGTCGAGTGATATATATTCTGAGTACAAGATTAGACATTAAGAGTAATGTGATAAAGAATGACACAATAGATCTAATCTAACAAACAAAAAATCACATTAGGATAAATTTCGGATGATTCCGAAATCATCTTCAAAAATTGATTTTAAACCTAATTTAACCTTACAAAACGATCTTATAAGTACTATAAATTTATCTTATATATAGTTGATATGCAATTTTCATCAAGTTTCTGTTGGGTTATATTTTATCATATGGGTTGTAGTCATTAAAAGATTGTGATTTCATTAGTCTTACATATATAAAGTATTTGATACCACTTGTAATCCAAAACTTGAAGGTAACGGGATTATAGGTCTTTCATCTTGTATAGTGTTTAATTTTGTCTATTTTATCTGATATGAGACTTTGACTTACACTTAAACTATTCCAAACATTTTCTACCATTTTTTTATGTAACATAACTAAGTACTATGATGTATTTTGTTTTAAATTTAAAAAATTAGATAAATGTATTTTTCATGAAACACCATATGGGCAATATTGTTATGGTGAGGCTGTAACTGAAAACGGGCTTTTGTTGGGTGGCAATGGCAGCTTGGCAACGCGTTTCACCCATCTTAATTACAGACACTGATGCGTGCACTACTATAAATAAACGACCAAATTTTCGTGTCATCCACTTAATGTCCGATTTAAAGTCCTGAATGAAGATAACCAAAAACTATGTTTTGTTTTTCCCTTTTTTGGTTCACTAAGGTCAGGAATTTCCTACAGGGAGCGTGTGAGAGCGTAATGTAATGAGAAAAACAAAGGCATCTCTAACAACCCAATCATTTGTATGCAAAAGTATGCGTATCTCTGCCACACAGTGCTATATCTATTCCTTAAAACCCTTAGTTTAACAACATTTTTTCAGACCCTCTTTATTTATATATTAAGCTCATCCACTTTTTGAATGCAAAGCCTTTGAATTCTGCTGTTTGCACCCTTAAAAGCGGTTGACTTCACTGCTGTCTCAGAATATGAACTTTTTTTTTTTCTGCAACTACCTCTGCTTGCAGATTTCCCATATTTTATGTATAAAACATTTTTTGGAATTATTGGCTTAGATGCATCTCCATGTTCTCTACCCCAGCTAACAACCAAGATACAGAAATTTATTTCCTTGACCAACCCATGAATGTTTTGGTGCAGTGCCTTGTAATTAATGCAAAATTTCAGATTTTTCAGCAGGAGGGGACGTAGCTTCTTCAATTTCAAATAGAAATCATGACGCAAGGCCAAAGTCACTCATGTCTGGTTGGGTAACATTTTAATTAATTGGGGGGTCCTACCCTAGACCCAGTATATATCTATATATCTATATATATAGTATGTACTAATTCTTTAATTAGTATATAAGGAAACTACTATACATTTTAATTCAAACTATTACTTTGTTACCAGCAGCAACTGGGTTGTGAAAAGACATAAACTTTTAATTGTGGGGTTGAGTTAAGATTGTAAAATTAAGGCAGCGTAAACAATAATAGTTTACTGTTTTTTGACACGTTACTTTTGTTATTTGAATGAAAAAACTATAGAAAATGAAGGTATGAATATCCTGTGTCATAAATATACCTGTTGGAACTGTTTGTACTTTGTGCACAACGCATGTTACCTTGTCCCAGTTAAACTGTAGATGATGTAACTAGTGAATGATCTGGGTTTTGTGCAGTTGAATTTTGGAAAGATGAAAGAGTTTGCAGGTTGATCCTGTTGCAGTGATGAATATGTGAGGGGCCAATGGATGAAAAGTGTGATGGTATCTTGATGAAGTAGGAGAGTAGTCACCATGTCAGCTTCCATTTTCTTTAATTAGCAAAATAAGTCTCTCTCGACCAATTTGTAAGCAGTTCCAATAATGCTCTTTTGTTATAACCAAACACCCACTTCGGGAATCTGATGAAGAGCTTCCAAAATTGAAGCTTTCAATGCGACACATGATGATTCGTGGACAAAAAAAGTTTCGGTGTCGTCCCAGTCACATTCTACTCTGACACCACCACTCACACAACATAACATAACATAACATTTATCTAACAAAAAAACATCATCCAAGGTAAAAATAAAAAACAAAAACAACACACATTTTTTTCCCTTCAAGAACAAATGAACAATTAATTAACCACTTCACTTACACTTACACTGCGTACAATTTCCCTTTCATCATCAACTCAACCAAACCACTACGACCAACTCAACTCAACACAACATCCATCCCCACCATATCTCGCAAAAATCTAAATCCTATCATAAAACCGATATTTACTAATGGATCCACCTTACTTAAATTATTGACAACATATCTATGGATGAATGTTAGTTATTACAACTAATCAAATTACAGTCACGAATGGACGACGCAAGTATTATATATGTGTAGATACAAAACATAACATTATACGTTCCTTGTTTCTTTTCGATTTTTTTAATGTGGCATTAGCATTTGGCTTAGCAGGCGTAGAAGTCGACGAGTTCGTTGAGAGACTCGGGTTGTGGGTCGGCGTTGTCGAGCATCCAGAGCAGGTGTTCGAAGAGGACAACCTCGCATGCGACATTGATGGTGTCGTCTTGGTGGTCGGAGTCGTCGCGGGACCTCTCCACGAGTTCCCGGAAGACGGGGTTGTCGAGGACGCCGGAGGAGACACGGTAGAGGCGGCGGGACTTGCCGACGTAGACGGCGTGGAGATCCGATCTGGTGGAGGACTCGTCGTCGGCGACGGCGCTGGTGCTGTGGCGGCTCTGCCTGCCGTTGCCGAATGAGTTCCATTTCTTCAGCACTGATTTCAGCCTCATTAGTTTTCCACCTTTCGCCATTACGTCAAATCGTGAAAATTGAAATTGAAAAATTGAAATTGAAGAAGAAGAAGAAGAAGAAGAAGAAGAAGAAAGAAGAAGTGAGAATGAGAGAGAGTGCATGTGGGAAAAGGAAGGAAGGAGGAAGGCGCGAATATAAAGGGGTGGGGAGGGGTAAAATGGTCAGAGAAAGGAATAGAAGTGGGGGCCACTTGTGTGGGACCCACTTTTAACAGTGGAGAATTCTCTTCTGTGTTTGTGTGTGTAGTAAGATAATGGTCAAAAGCAAAGGCAGAGATGGAGGGGTCTTAATTTTGGCCCTGAACTCAACATTGGTTTCATTTTCCTGTACTTCTTTTTCTGTATTTTTGTGATGTGTTTCTATATTCATTTATCCCCATCAATCATTTTAAGTTTCGATAATAATTTTTTTTCTTGCAAAATTTGGAAATTTTTATGATAAAATATCATGTTTGGATTAATTAAATTGTTCAAAATCAGAAAATCTCAAATTTTATTTTATAGAAAATAAGAATTTTTTTTTTTTTTTTTACATTTTTAGCTGAATTCGGTTTTGATTGTGGATATATATTATTATTTTTATTAAGATTGAGATATTGTTAGGATTACTGCTTTTCAAATGATGTGGATTATTGATATAGACAACTATTGTTTTTTTGCTTGATATTAGTTATAGTTTTGTAACCAATGTTGAAAGAATGTTTTCTATCATATGTGAATGAAATACTTTTCATTTGATATCTATCATAATTTTTTTTTTTATAAGTAGTGCCATTTTTTATCATTATTCTTTTGCCAATAGTTTGTTAGGCTTCTTTTTTTCTAATGTTGATGGCAAAACTTCTTTTGCGAACATTAATTATGATTGTCTTTTTACCATATGTCAACTAAGTGGTAAAATATTTTAATCGTATCGATAAAAAAATTGACAAACAACCTCAATTATCGACATTATAAAAATAGTTTTTTCAGTGTCAGTCTAAATAAATATGTTTGACATAAACTAAAAATAATATAACATAAAAAGTTTTTATAAATATCAATTAAAAGAATTTGAAAATTAACATTAACCCATATCAAGTACAAAATATAATTAATTTTGATATTTTTAACTTTTAACAAATATTTTATATTTAAATAATTTTTTTATTTAATAACAACTAAAACACTTTACCAAAACAACACAATTAAAACCCATTAAATTTGAATGTCTTATCCAGAGAAACTATTTAGAAATTAAAATAATTTAAAATTAAATTAGTTCAAATCCAATGTTTTAAAAATTCTAAAATCCCTTATCCAATACCTTATTATGACAAAAATTTTATTTACCACCTCAAATACTTTTTTTTTAACATTTTCTAAAATAAAGTAGATCAACCCTTTTTAATTAAAATTTTCCTATATTAAAAAAATTGCAATTAAAAGAACAGTTAGAGATACTCTAACTTATTTAAATATCAAATATATCAATGTGAACTTAAATAATTAAATATTTATTCTTTTATCAAATTATATTGGCTTTAATGAAAATTTTGTATAAAACAAAAATAAAAATAAAAGATAAAATTCAAGAAGAGAAATGTAAAACTCTAAAAGACATTGTTTTGAAAGTGTAAGAATTAATTATTTTAATATTAAAATGTTTAAATATAAATAAATAGAATTGTTATAAATAAGTTTTATTATTTTAAAATATATTATTTTTTTATAAATCATTTCATTTCTCTAGAGTTCTATAAGTTTTTTTTTAAGGATTCTCCTCTTCATATTTACCTAGTTGAAGATCTATGACCTTAGGAATAATTTTCGCGACAAACTTTCAATTTAAATCGATCAATCTTTTTTTTTCGTAAGTTAAGTTTCAACCACTTTTTTGTTATTTTTTTTGTTTTGCATGCAAGACTTCTTTTGCTTGCAAAGTTTTTTTCTTGTTACATTTTTTTATTTTGTATTTTTCTCCCTAAAAGTTATTTAGAATGTAACTATATCCATTTTTTCTAAAATAAATATTATTTATTTACCTTGAAATAATCAATAATAACCTAAAGACATTGCTTTTACATTTTGGAGAGATGAAAAATAAAAAAACTTTCTACAGTCACGAAACTAAAAATTTATTATTTTACAGAGGAAAAAATGGATTTTAAATTTTAAAAACTGAAAGATAAATAAAATTTGGCAAAAACTAAGTAATAACGATAAAAATGCACGAATTAATCAATAAGTTAGAAATAAAAATAGTGACGAATCTTGTAAAGGAACACAGAGATCTCCATCCATAACTCCTAAAAATTTTCGCTTTTAATTTTTTAAAAGTAAATATATAAACACGAAATTATATTTTAACTCTCAAAAATTATATTTCAAGTTTGTCGTGCCTAAAAAATATTTCAATTTGATGTGTCATCATTAGATGGGAAAATGTAAATAATTACCATATAATCTCGTTAATAATAATAAGATCGAATAAATTAGTAAGTTACTGAGAAATTGATTAAACCTCACAATACATTAAATATTTAAAATTTCATTTATTGTATCTTATATAAGAGAAGATGACTATGATAGGAAAAAGTAAATGAGTGAAGAAAATTAATGTGATAATTTTATGAACCTTTTACTTATCGATAAATTTAATGGTATTAACTAAACTAATTACCTTTATTAAAAGGTGAAAATTAATTAGAGGAATGATATGTTTATAGAGGGTGGTACCTAGTATATAGAAAAGAGTCAGAGACAGATAGACATGTCGCAGTGCCTCAGATAGTGTTAAACAAAAATCATTCGTGGCCCACACAACTAAGTTGTCAGTAATTTTCACAATTACCAAAAGGAAACAACTTTCTTCACAAACTTTTCATATCTCAGCTGTTGTACCAGGAGACATACATAAATATTAATCATAATAAACTAATTAATGCTTAGACGATGAGGAAATGGTTACTCCTAAAATAATAAAGGAATTTTTTTATACGAAAAAGGAAAAAACAACAAAAATATGAAAATTACATTGTGTGACATACCCAATTTCACGAGTTAACTACAAAAGACCAAACTAATTTGGACAATCAGACCAAATCTTAAAATTATCACTGTAAGTGGCATCATAGTTGATGAGTCAATGCATTTCTTCCCTTCTATGTTTTTTTTTCTCTCTTTGTTAAACCTATAAAGTAAAATAATATACATTACTTTTAAAGTTTTAAAATATTTTTTAAAAAGTTTTAATTTATCAACATCAGTGTATTTTGTATATTTAAAGGGACAACATAAAAAACTAAAAAATAATCCAAATTTTTTCTAAAAGTTTCTAAAAGCAACATAACATTATCTATTTGTTCATGGCTTTGATCATGGTTAATAAAAAAAAAAATACATGTTTTAAAAGATGAAAGCGTTTTACATGGAAACTACCATAAAAAACTAATGTGATAATCTGAACGACGTCGTCATTCTTTTGATAGCCATCAGCGAGAACATGTCTTTTGTGTTCAAACTTTACCCTCTGATTGGATCTAAGCTGGAAAATTAGAAAAAGGAAAGAATGTCACCAAAAGAAAGTTTAAAATTCTAAGAAAATAAATATTAAAAATCATGAAACAAATGTTTTATGTATTCAACTTTTTTTCACAATAATAAAGAAATTTGTGAAAAAAATGTATATGTAATCAATTATATTTTAAATAAGTATACTACAAATATTTTTACTCTGACCAAATTAATTATGTGTAACTTTTGAAAAGTTTTCCAATACATTATAACAGTGGGAGAAACACAGTATAAGTAAATAATTAAATAATAAATTAAATACTTTTTTTATATTTTATGAAATTTTTTTAATTTTTTATTACAAAAAAAATTATTAATATTTTTCAGTGATAAATTAGTTTAAATTTATTTTAATTCTAATTTATAATTCTAAAAAGTATTTCTTATATTAAATTTTTTATATCATTTATTAACTTTGCACTCATTTTTTCTATAATTTCCATTTTGTTTTCAATTTAAACAATCTCATTTACGTTATATATTTTTTTTTTCACTCTGGAATCCATCATTTTATCCAAACGAACCTAATAATAAGAAAAATGAGTTATATTACTTATATAATAAATTTATAATATTTCTATATTTCCTAATTTATATGATGTTTTTCTTTATTTTATTGGAGAAAATTCTAAAATTTATATAAATAAACTTCATCAAATAATTTTAATCATGGTACAATTTTATTATCATCCAAAATGATTTTATTATTAGTCTTAATTGAAAAAAAATGATTTTATAATTTTTTTTATTTCCTTTTTAATGCACATATACATTAATTTTATAGTATTTTATATCTACAAATCAATAACTAAATAAGTGAGTATACAAATCAAGGTCGATTTAAAAATATTTTATTATATAATGAAAATATATAATTTAGGTAACCAAATATCTTATATCAACATTTCTCTCAAGTTGGTAAATGAATGTCATACATTTCTAACTTGTCTAATAATTTTTCAAAAAGTTGACTTTTTATATATTTGTTGCTAATTGATCTTGAAATTGTATATTTCATTGGAGAGATACAACACCAATAAATCTTGAGTTCAACCATATAAAGCATTGACATCACTCTCAACCCAAAATCTTAAGACATTGAATTTATGGGTTTTTATGCTTATGTAGTACTCTACTTTCTTATTTCTATGAATTTATGGGTCTTTATGCTTATGTAGTGCTCTACTTACTCATTTTTAGTCAATGTGCAACTTAAACTGATTTGGATTCTTAAATCAAAATTTTCCCTACATTTGAAAATTGAAGATTTTTAGAAGTATCGATGAACCCTACAGACAACAATTTCAGATTTGATGCAAATGAAAGACCAACAACATTATTCGATATAAACACAATTTTTGAAACTAAAATCAGGTTCGATTTGCATACCTCTGCACAGTGAATAAAAATATGATGGTCAGTGAAGTGAAGCAACGAGGTTTTCAGTGATGAACTTTGTGGGAGAAAACGCGAAGGAATTCCACCGGAAAGCATGAGAAAGAAATTTTAAACAGTGTTGAAGAAAATGGAGAAGGTTTAGAAAAGAATAGGAGGGAATGAGTGAAAAAAAAGTAAATGTTGTATTATAATTTGTGTAAATTATAAATCTCTCTAAAAAATAATTAAAACACCTATTATTATCATTTTAGGCAATCCACTCTACCCTTCTAAATCATGTTAGTTTATGTGGTTTTTTTATAACTCCGTAAAATAACCTCCATTAAATATCATTTTATTTTTTTTAATGCTTCATGAAATTCTACTAGGTTTGAGCAAGTGATCTACACATTTTTATGAATTTGGGATAATTTAGTATTGAAATTATAAATTTGGTGTTATATGAACATAACTTACTTTTAGTTATAACTTTTTCAAAATTTATACCAAATTTGTAATTTTAGTGTTTAATTGTCATTGTAAAAAATTCATCAGTGATCTTAAGAAGTGAATTTTAAGTCTAACTTAACTTTATCAAATCAACTTGTAAGGTGAAATTTACACTCATTTATATATTATAAATTGTCGTTATCTTTAGTCAATCTAAGACTTCCAGCACATTTCATGCTAAGACATGTACATCTCAAATGAAACTAGATATTAATGGATGATCTGATAGCAACCCAATAATGGATGAACCAATAGATCCAACAAACAACGAATCTCATTAAAATAAACTTTAACTCATGATTATGATACTATATTAAAAAATGAATTTTAAGTCTAATTCAACTTTATAAAATCGACTTATAAAACTAGGTTTTCACCCAGATATATGTTATAAATTATTCTTATATTTAATCAATATAAAACTTTCAAATAAGTGATCAATTGCAACAAATGACAAGACTCCTAAAAGAGGAACATAGGGTTTGATAAAGTAGGTTGAGGAATTTGTTTGTTGATTCATCTCTATCGTGAATATTTAAACATGTACTATAACATTAATAAATAGCCTCATATTCCATAACATGGCAATGTACTTTACAACATTTTAAATTATTTACACGGTTAAATATAACGAATATGCATGCACTACCTTTTCTCGAACAGCAAAAATAAGTGCTTCCTTTGGTATGCTTGCTAAATTTAAATGGAGATGGTAGTTAACAACCGTTTGGTTGTTGGCACTCCCAAATAAAGCATTGTACTGTTTCTGTCATTATCTTTGCATCCCAATTTATAAATGTAAAATTCAAAATAAATAAATAAATAAAAGAGTAAAAAAAAAAAAGAAATGATATATAATATGGTCTTTGATACTTAGAAAATATTGTGGAGTGCAAGGTGGTTGATTAGAAAAAGATAATATAGGTTAATAGGTTGAAGACCTTGGCAACATATTTGCACATGTCTGTCGCTTTCTGTGCTAGGAGATAATTAATAATTAATAATTAATAATTAATAAAAGGGATAATTCACTAATTTTAGTTGGAACAACTTCAATGTGACTCATAAACATTCAAAATGAAAAACAATGATTCCCAGAGACAAGGCAGAGAGAAAATTGGATCAATTGGTTTGACAAATGTTGCATTTTATCCTAGGACTACTCAATTACGATTAAAACGTATTCATAACCACACATGTACTAGGTCATAGGTTTTTTCAATGAGTACTTATGAGTTGTGAATAAATGCGTAATAAAAAATTTCAACTCAAAATTTTAAAACAATATTTTAGTTATATGTTATTTATTTTATTCATGTTTAATCGATATCAAAAATTAACTTAGAATCTCTAATAACAAATTTTAAGTGCCTTTTATATTAGAACAACACTTTTCTCTCAAGTAAATATATTATGGGTATTTTAACAATGATTATTCATTTGTACTACTGTTCTATATTAAAAAAATGAAAGATTTTTAATACAAATTTTATGCTTAAAATTATTACTGGAAAGTATTAGCATGAATTTATTATAATTTTGTGTTAGAAAATTATATCGACAATTTAAAAGATAAAAATGTTTATAAAGTGTTCTTGTATTAGTTTAAACTCATACATAACGTAGTATACAATGTTATGGTTTACGAAGACATGTCTCCAATCATGTTGAGACTATACAAATCCAAATTCTTTTTCCTTTCTCACTAATGTTCTAACCTCTTCCTCCCACCATTGTTTGGATCACCTTAATAATTTTTATGTTTTGATATCAATTTTATCGACATGAAGTTTAAATAATTTTTCTAGTTTTAATGTTCTGTCATTAAAGTTGTCGTTATCATTAGAATTATTAGGTATTGTATATTGTTTGTTATTAAATTTGTTGATTTGGTAACAATTTTTATTATAATGTGTAAAATCTGTTTTATAGGTTTAGAGAAAAGAGTTTAAAATAAATAGGAAATGAACAAACTAATTAAAACTATCATAAACGAAAGATATAGCTGTTCATTTTTCATAAGTTTTTATTTCTTTAAAACTATATTCTCTCTAATAAAAAGGTTGTTTTGAGAAATTGATTGTTATGTTTTGTTTTCTTGAATGAACCGTGAATTAATATATAGACTAAATTTCTTGATTTTATAAATACACTCCCGGTTACTAATTTCTAAAGTTGTATTAAAACATTGAATGAGCTGTGAATTTTTTTTTTTATATATATATATATATATATATATATATATATATATATATATATATATATCATAATCTAAAATTTTTATTAAACCTTTTTTATGACAAGTTCTTATCTGCCTTTTTCGGTTTGGCTTCACTTTTGGACTCTTCTTTAAACTTTTGTTCAAGTTCCACGTGGGTGGGCCTAGCAGGTAAAGGAGCAAATAAAATAAAACTAAACTACGTGTTTGTCCTTTAAAATATTACTATTGTTTTTTTACTTTTTAGAGGTTATTTTAGCTTTTTTTTTTTTTATTTCTTGTTCCAATTGTTTTATTTGTTGATTGCTTCTATGATTCTAAAATATAAAATATTTAGATAGTGTCTTCCACTCTAATGCATTAAATTTTATTTTCTTGTAGGTGCAAAAGCTTGACTCATTTATATATTAAAAACCTAACATATTGTTCAAACTACACAAATTTCTAATCATTGAGTTGATTTTGGTGGATAAATTTTATAATTGTTTAAAATGGTAAAATTACAAAATAATGAAACGAAGTATTCTTTTTATTTTTTTCACCAACTTAGCACATTTGGCTCTTTAGTTTGAGTCTTTTATAAAAATAAAATCAACAAAAACAGTTTATGAAAAAGACTTCAAAGTAAGAAACACAATAAATGTTTCATACCAAAGGAAAACATAAAATGTCTTCAACAAATAGGATAATATTTGGTTTTTGTTCTTGAAAAGTAAATTTTTTTTATCTCCCATCAAATAAAACTGTCAAATATGGTCTTTGTTCTCAAAAAAGAAAAAATCATCCCTTTCATCCTTAAGTCACATTTTTTTTTTTATAGACGATGAACAAAAGGATACGTTAATTTTTAAAAGAATTAAAAAAATATTTAAATTTCTTTATCCTAATCATCAATGATAATTTTAGTAAAAGATAAAATTTGATGTTAAAAATATAAAATGGTTCAATATGATATTAAATTTTAAATAGGGATTCATTAGTTGATTTGAAAATTGATATCAGAAGTCAATAAATATCTTTAGTATATAAGAAGGATTTGGATAATTGTGTAATTGCAACTTTTATCAGAAAAACTGTACCAAAACTTGTAGTTTTTATAAAAGAAAATTAGATGTTAAGTAATAATATTTTTTTTAATATTCGTAAATATAAACTTTGAAATATTAAACATGTGACATTTATCAATAAAATATATTTATTCATTGAATTTTTCATAATAGTAAAAAAGTAGTTACTAAAACAATTATTTATTGTAAAATCAATTACTTCAAAAATATATCATTCACCAGTGTCTTCCAAGATACTATTTCTATTAAACAAGTGAAATAAATAAGGAACAATACTTGTTTTTAGAAAAAATAAAATAATTTTTATTTCTTCAACTTTCATGATAAAAGAGTTTCTTTTTAATAGCTAAAGTGTTCATATTTTATAAAACAATTCTCTAACTATATGAGTATGTTATGAATACAAGTTTCTTGGTCTATCTATGTAAGAAAATCCAACACAGTATGAAGATTATTTTTCTCACGAAATCAACTTTTTTTTCTTTCTCTTAATTTTACGTTTTATCTATTAAATGGGAATATTCTTAGAATTAAACAAGCTATGTATTAATATTGCAGATAACTTTTACAAGTAGCTAGCGAATTTTGAAAATAATTTTAAAAATCACATTAACCCATGTATGTTAAAAAATTTCAAAATTAACATATAAACCGACGAAAACAAAATCTATATCAATTTTTTTAAAATAAATAATATGTAAAATAATAAAATACATAAAACAGATAAGGGAAAAATCAACAAACACCAACACTTTATAAGATGAAAAAACATCAATATGAAAGAAAAATCTACAAGAACTAATCGAGTAAAAGGGTACATCATAAACTCTCTTGAAGATTCAAAAGATCAAAAAAACATTATTCTCTTCACCAATAAGTGGACAACAAACGACGCCAAAGGGTACTTTAAATAAACAAGAGAAGGAACCTTAATATATGATATGAGTAATAAAACGTTTTCTTTTTCAAGGTAGCTTATCTGTACAGACTGGATAAACTGATTTTTTTTTTCTTCTTCACTCTCTGATGAATTCTTTTTTTTTTCTCATTAGAGGCACTCACAACTTTTGTCTTTTCACACTATTTTCTCTAGTAAAAAAACATAACATGATGCAAAGATAATATATTTTAAATTGCATAATAGACTCAAAGTCCATAAAAACTACCTAATTTTTATTTATTTTTTTCATTAAATTAGTGCGGACTAAATAAATTGGAGACCCATGTAACATCCCAATTTATACTACAACGATTTCAGTATAATAATATCTAAAATTTTATTATATATTATTTTTCATATACGATGTATTAAAATTATAACTAAAACTACATAATATAATATAATATAATATAATATAATATAATATAATATAATATAATATAATATAATATAATATAATATAATATATATATATATATATATATAGTTAATAAATAAAATAAAATAAGTTTAGTAAAAATAATAAGATACAGAATACTAGTATTGTAAAAATTAAATTCATACCATCAGAATGACAATAATATTATGGAATAATATAATTACAAGTATATTAACAAATACATATCCGATTAATATATATATATATATATATATATATATATATATATATATATATATTATAATATTATAAATATTATATAAAAATATATAATGTATATGTTTTTTTTTTAAATATGCATATAGATAAATTTATCGTTTGTATTGTAGGAAGTTAGCAGTTAGCAGATAAGAATTAAATTAATGAAATTCTTTTGATCGCAAATCTTTGGATAGAATCAAGTGTAATTAAGGAAAGAATATTTATCACTTACATGGTGCACCACAAAACAACGACAAAAAAAAAAATAGGGAGAAGATTAGATAAAAGGAGAAGGATCGGTAACCATAACAGAAAGGAAACATAAGGGTAAAAAGCAAAAGGAAATAAGAGTGAAACATGCTTTTATGCATATACTTTTTGATATTTGAGGTAAGGACAAGGGGATATTTATCATTTTTTTTTGTTTTTATTATTTTTATGTCTTTTTGATTATGTTTATATTTAACTTAAGTGAGATGTTTCTAACCTCATTCTAATTTATATTTAGTTCTTATGTTTATTTATTTATATTCAATCTCCTGTTGTACATTTATCCTATTTATTTAATTTATATTTACTCTCATTTATTTATTTATAATTACTTTCGATAACGTACTAATCCTCTCTAATTATTTATATTTACCTCCAATTACATACTGGTCCTTGGTCCTTCTCATTTATTTATATTTGTTTCCAGTTATGTATTGGTCTTATTTATTTGTTTATACAATTATATGATTTAATATCAAAATAAAATTTATTGATAAATAAAGATTTGATTATTATAGTTGGAGGTATAACCTTGAGAATGGAAATGAGTGGATATTACTCAAGATGAGATGTTTTTGGGATACTTTGTTGGTCATGATGAAACTCATTTATCCTGACTAGTCACTACAAAATTAATCAAAATATTTATAAAGTATGATAAAAATCCAATTTCATGAATTTGCAAGAGGTTTTATTTTGTTTTATTTTATTTTATTGAGATATGCTATATTTTTATGTGATATTTGTCTCACTTCCTTATTTGATGATTGTGTATAAAAAAAACAAAATCTTATAATCTCATCGTATATGGTTGCCGCTAAAATGTCCGACCCATTCTTTGTCGATATCGTAGCTGTCTTTCCAGGAAACGCATGGCAAACAAATGCAGTAAATAATTCGGTAACATTTCAAAGAACGAGAAATTCTACCATCACTTTCCTAAATGCTCCAAATGCACCGATTATCCTTGAAGGATAGATTGAAGTCACCTTCTATTTACCCCCAATAGTATAAGTGAACCCTATTCATAACCTTTTTTCCTCCACATGTTTGAAAGCCGGTATATGAGGGGGAAACTGTAAATAAATCATAATCCTTCATCTTCTAGTGTAGAAAATATAATATGTAACAAATGATGTAAATATAAGATGCATATAGGACTGTAAAATATATAAATAATATATGTATATATGAATATTTTAAGTATGTTATATGTTATTGTAGAATTATGTGTTAGAATTTTATAAGTGTAATATAGAAAATAATAGTAACAAAAAAAAAATTGATCGTCACAACCCACTTGACAAATCTCTCTCTCAATAATTAATTGGGGTTATAGTCAACCAATATGACTTTCTCCTTGTAAATAGCATATTTTCTTGCAGGTAAAATCTTTGTCATCATATCTGACCAATTCTCATGTATGAATTTTCTCTAATGAGAATTATTTCATCTGTAATGCTACTTGTATCTAAGGCTGGGCATATTTTACTAAACTATACTAAACTATAGTTAATTGTACTATATTAAACTAAAATATACTAAACTATTCATAATAATAATTGAATTGTATTATAAAATAGTTCAGTTTTAAGAAACTAAACTTATGTTAAGTTAACTAAGTTGACTATTGAATTATAGTAAATTGAAAGAGCAAACTACCTCAAATAAAATATTGGTATTAAGATAAGAACTTGACTTATGTATTTTGTGTCTTACGTTCTATTCTTTCTCTTTCATATTGAAATATTTATTTTATTTTGTCTTAATTTTTTTCTTTACTCTTTCTTTGAGAAAAATATAAAATATCTATAATTAATTTATTAAAAAAAATTATAAATTAATTCAAGATCTTATTTTATTTTGAATGATTTTTACAATGTAATGTTATTTTTATGTTATGATTTTACAAAAGTTATTTTAAAAATTAAATTTTGTGAGAGCTAACTTTTTATAATTTTTTATTTATATTCTTATATATTGAAATTAGTATAATAAATATAAATATTGGTACTAACGTATTTTTTATTTTAAAATCTTATGTAATATTATTTTTTAGTTTTAAAATATTTATTATGTGGCGTCAACTTTTTTAAAGAGAATTTATTTTAAAAAATTCTTAAAAAATATAAAAAGTTATTGATTCGTTGCTTCACGAAATATATTTTAAAACTTCATAAAATTTCTAGAACATTTTTCACACAAATATTAATTAATACAAATGTTAAAAAAAATATTAATTTTGAGAATTTTCTAAAATAAATCCTTTTAAAAAATTTGACACAGCATAATAAACATTGTAAAACTAAAAAGTAATATTACATAAGATTTTAAAATATAAAAAATAAGTTAATACCGATATTTATATTTATTATATTAATTACATTTTAAGTTACGGAAAACTTTAATATAAATAAAAAAATTATAAAAATGTTAATTGGTGTATTGAAGTATGATGCATATTTCAAGTATTATTTCCTAAGCACTTTCAAATTATAAACTTTAGATTATTATTGCGTAGTACAATCATATGTAATTAGTGCAATTCGATTCAAAATAGTGTAATTAAGTTCAAAAATAGTGCAATTCAGTTCAAAATCAATGCAATTCGGTTCAAAAATAGTACAATTCAGTTCAAAAATAGTGAAGTTTATTCAAAATCAGTGCAATTCGGTTCAAAAACGGTTCAAAAACAGTGTAGTTAAGTTAAAAATTAGTGCAGTTCAGTTCAAAAATAGTGCAGTTCATAAAACAGTTCAATTTATATCATAATGCAGTGCAGTGCAGTTCAGTCCAGTTTATTTTTAAGAATAACAGTTCAGTTCAATTCATCTGAACTGTTTTTCAGTTCAGTGCAGTTCATGCGAACAGTTTTTTAGTTCAATGCAGTTTTTGGTAGTACAATGCAGTTTGGTTTATTTTGCCCAGCCCTACTTGTATCCAATGATATCAGACTTCGATATGCTTTGACCTTTAATGAAAAGTTGAGTGCTTGTTGAGATGAATTGCACTTTGATTATCACAATACAAAATATATTTTTCTTATGATAATCCCAACTCCTGCGGGAATTTTTGCATCCATAAGTGCTCCTTAGCAACTTCTGAAAGATTCTGTCTTTGTAGAAGATAACACATTTTTGTAGTTTGGATTGTCATCATATAACCAGAAATATATTTTCTATAATCCACATCACCTGTCATGTCTGCATTTGTGTAACCATTCAGCACAAGCTCACCACTTCCAAAGCATGAACAAACTCTAGAAGTACTTTTGATATACCTAAGTATCCATTTCACAGCTTGTCAATGCTCTTTTCCAGGATTAGCAAGAAAACGACTAACGACACTAATAATATAAAAAATGTCTAGTCTTGTATGCACCATGACATATATCAAACTACTAACTGTAGATGAATATGAAATATTTTTTCATTTTCTCTTTCTCATACTCACTGGTAAGATACTGATTTAAACTCAATTTGAAGTGATCTACAAATAGAATGCTAACACACTTAAAAAATGTTGGACAATGAATAAAGATAAAGAATATCGTTTGTTCTGCTCTGTGTACACTAAGAAAGAATTGTCACTTTGAGAAAGAATTGTCACTTTGAGGTGACTCTCTGTTTCTTCAATTTCCCTCTACATTTTATTATTGTTGTTTTTATTTTAATTACTCATTTAAAAAATTAAATTTCTTAATTTAGGTAAGAAATTCATTCTGTATTTTGAAACACATGTTTTGTTCGTTTGATTGTTCTAAACATTTAAAAAAAAATAAGAATGTTTTCTTAATTATCATCCGTTGTTGTAAGATATTAGTTTGTGTACCACACTTTTATTACATTTTTTTTTAATTTACCGGACCAAACATTAATCATGTTGGTAGAGTATTAATGTTAATTATAATTAGTTGGGTAAATTTTACGCATAATACATGAATGCATGACAAATATAACCAAAAAGTGAATATATCAGATTTTTGTTTTCTCAGTTAAAACAGCTTAAATATGCTGGGTTAAAGAAACAGTACTTTTTACAATGATTGACAGTGACACTTGGCATTCAGGGGCAGACCATGTGAGAAACACATGGATTCAGCGTGTTCCATATGGTTGACTTGAATATACCATGAATCGTGAAAATTCATGGTTTCATTCTCATGTGATTTTTGTACAACTCATACAACTACATTTTCTTTTGCAAATTTCAAATTCAGGTGCCAAAATTCTTCAAATGCTACTATATTCTTTTCTATAAAATTTATCTCATATAACAAATAGTTTCATATATATATATATATATATATATATATATATATATATATATATATATATATATATATATATATATATATATATATATGCTTATATGACTTCATCATGTCACATAACATCTATTAGAACAGATGATAAGTTAGTATCGTGACTAAAAAAATTAATTCCCTTATATGCGATTATTTTTATTTTCTTTGCAATAATAAATATTTAAAGTGATGAATCTAAAAATCGCCAATTAATTTATATTATTATTCTTATAACGACCTTTAAAATTTATTACTACACAATAACTATCACTTTTCTCTCAGCGGTACTTCCTCAATTTTTTGTGTGCCATAAAGTTGTTTTTCTAAAGTACTAGATAAATAATATAAATGAAATAGTTATGCGGTGTCTACTTTATATTAAAAAAACAGATAAAAATGAACGCAGAATTAGTAATATTGCCTCAAATTTTAAAGTTCAATGTCGAAAAGTATTTGAAAATTTATATTTGACATTCTTATTACATGTTGTTGGAAGTTTTACATTGATTGAATATTATAACATATTTTAAGGAAGTTTGTTATTTATTAAATTTATTATTTTACTTTTTATCGTATAATTAAATTTTACTTTTTTAAAAATTTGAAAAAATATATATCATTTGAAAATTTATATTTGACATTCCTAACGCACTCTTGGATTCACCATGTAGCTGTTTTCACCATCTAACGCACTCTTGGATTATTAGACGTTTTTCCTTTGTGCTTTGAGTTTCATGCACTCACTATTACACGATTTCATAATTAAAGAGATAAAATTTACATTTATAAAAAATAATAATATTCTACAAAGTTTGACATGTAGTAAAATTTGATCCAACAACAATAATAAAAAATAGTATCAATATGAATAATAATAAAGAAAAATTGATGTGATGAATTGTGAAGACGCCGAACATAACGTTGTCATCTTATGTGACTAAACTCCAAATGATAATTATTAAGGAAATTAGAAATACCTAAGAATAGTATTTTTCTTGAGTTGTGTCGGCATTTGGCCAATGAAAGATAAGCATGGCACAACGTTCAAAGTCACAAACCAAGAAGAAAATAAATCATGCGCACGTTTAGTGAAGTTTCTGAATGTTCATATGCATATTATTACACATAGATTCTTCTTGTCATGTATTATTGAAACTCCACATAATTATGTGCCACAAAACCTAAACATAATTATTATATCTAAACATAATTAGTTATAGTCTAACTCCACGAGGTTAGCGACAATTTGATTTTTGTCAGAATCAGAGTCAGGAAAAGAAGCTAATTTGGTTCTCCCATGGAACATAACAGCAATCTAGTTTTCAATTATTAATTCATGCTTTAACCTACTTTCAGTTTTGTATTATTCTCTCTCAAAAGAATAGTCCTAATCAATGGTACCAACATTAAAAACATTGTATTTGTATAAAGAGACAAGGTATGAGGATTTGAAGAAAATGCAGAAAGAAAAGAAGTGAAGAATATTAAGCACTATCATTCCAAGAGAGCGAATCATGTGCATCTGCATGGCTTTTTAAACTTTAAACTAAAAGCCAAACTTACCTAACACAAATGGTTAACAAAATTTTAAATCAAGAACTATAATTAAGCATCATAAACTCAATAAATTACAGTTTTAAAGACTAACTGATATTGAAAATTTGATGGTTTCAATGCACCCATATCATATCCATTGGCATGACATTGGGATCATTGTTGGATTAGCAATCTCTTTCCCATGTGCATGATAATGCTGCCAAAGAATCAGCATAGCTACAACATGCTCACTTGGTAGCACACATTCACCTTTATGAATTCAAATATTTTCCAATAATCAGGGTTGTGGAGGCACCATAGTTATATAATAATGCTTCTAAAAACATGTATTATATATGGTTGGAGTCGAGTATATTTATACATAATATAAAGATGCTAATTATATATACGCATTATATCATACATTATATCATGTCAGTGGTTGAGAAAATCTTTTCATCGGATTCCTCGTTACTATTTTTTATAACGGATAAAATGTTCTTTTATAACTATTTGTGATTTTTTATAACAGATAAAATGTTTTTTCAAAACTTTGGTCCAATTTAGTCTTTCATTTTTTTGAAATACGTGGATTTAGTTTTTATAATTAAATTTTTTTAAGTTTATTTGATGTTTCGTACGCATTTCAAGATTGTATTTATGTTGTTTATACTGTTTGACATATTTTTGCTTTAATATTAAGTCAAATACTAGTATGAAACACACTTAAAATGTCAAATAAACTTAACAAAATATGATTAAAAAGATTAAATTCACGTATTTTAAAAGATGAAAGACTAAATTGGTTCAAAATTTCGATATGGACTAATTTCAAAATTTACTGAAAATTAATGAATCAAAAACATATTTAACACTATAATATAATATATAAAAAAAGTCGATAGAATTTTATACTTCAAAATGTACAGTACTATTCGAAACGGATCGTTGGCTGTAGTTGAACATTTATCGTTCACAAAAAAAATAAAAATACTTAAATAAGATTTCAGAAATATGTTGGGTGTTGATTCTTGTTGTAAAATCTTATTTTGATCAGCACATCTTTTCGATATAATTAATGTAAATTCTTATTGGTTTTCTCACGATGAATGAGATTATTTACTTCACTTTTAAGATAAGATGGATGCTTTAGATAAGTTAGAACTATTATGAAGATAATAAGACAAACAACATAGTAATATAATTTAACATTTTTTTTTTGGGTGGTTGTGGTGTTGTCTTGTTCTTGTGATTCCAAAGCAAATTTATATTACCATGTTTAGACAATGACCAGTGCAGATTCATTCTATTCTGAATCTGGATATGAAGTTTGCAGTGAAAAAACACTGCATATTTATGAAGAAGACAAGGAATGCGTAATAGAGAGAGAGAGAGAGAGAGAGAGAAGAGAAAGAAAACAAAAAGGATATGAAAAAGTGTTTTGTGCAGGAGATTATGACTGAAACAGAGCATGTGCTTGATTAAGACATAAATGGGAATCTGCGCATGGATCACTGCTAAATTAATGAGCTTAATTAGTTTAATGTCGTCCATGGATTCAGATGAATCAGATTTCAAAAAGATTTCATTCATTACCATTACACATATTACAGCTGTCACTTTAACACTGAAATCAGTTCCTCGTGACAAATTTTCCCATCTCAAAATTCTGCATAATAAAAAAATCAGATCTATCTATTTTAAAAAACCATTATTGTAAAAAATTTTAAAACGAAAAAAAAAATTTAAACTCTTTCTTGTTATAAAAAAGTTATTGTTTAAATTTTGTAAATTTACTTAATTTCTTAAAATGATATCTTAAGAGTTTTTTCTCCAATTTTTGTTTTTTTCCATCTTCAAAATGATTACACAGTTGATTTATGTAGCGAGTATAATTGGCAGATTATTTTCAATAATATATATATATATATATATATATATATATATATATATATATATATATATATTTAAAAAATAATAATAATAATAAAAAATATTGAAAGTCCATATCGATTAGAGATAAAGTCAATTCATAATATATAGAGGTGCAAATCTCACCTTACAAATCGATTTAGTGGAGTCGAACTCGTTTATTTTTTAATCATGCCATTTTTTTTTTGAAAGATTAGTGATGTGTTTTACTGGAAACTAACAAATGAGATGAGGAATAAAATAATGATTGTTTATTTAATCATGGACAAAGAGAATATACATAATTACGATGAATATATATTTAGAAAAAAAAAATTAAATATTAAAAACGACGAATGAAATTAAAATTTTCGATCTTTATTTATTTTTATCATATTTTAAAATTAATTAAAAAATATGCTTTAAAATTATCAGTTATAGATAATATTACCAGATAAATGTGATTTAATAAGCTAATTTAGAAAAAAATAAATTTTGAATTAAATCTGTTAACTATCGACTAAGTTTGCAGTTGTAAGTTAGTTTATATAGTTCTTGTGGGACGTACTCTAAGAAGAATATTAGCTAATAATATACTCTTTAATATAGTTTTAATACATTAATTATTATTGGTTAAAATACATAAAGAATTATATGATAATAATTATATTAAAATTAAGATAAAAAGATTTCATAATCCCTGTATTATTCAATAAATAATAAAACGTGTGTTGCAAAAAATATATGAAACAGTGTGATGTTATATTTTTTATGAAATTGCAACGAACCTAGATAAGAAAGAAAAGTGAAACTAAGGCAGAATTATTATTATTATTATTATTATTTATATTCTTTTAATCAACCGTATTAATAAAAACGTGTTTAAATTTGAGTTCCAAAATTTCAAACCAACTTTTATCTTTCATTCAATATGCAGATATTTTTTTTTTGTCTATATTTTAAAATATAAAATTTACCCTTTGAAATATAATGATTTATTAAATTTTTAAAAATTAACCATTATTTTTATAAATTTTTTATAACACCGTTTATCTCTGTTTCTTTTTTTTTTCTTTATTTATCAACAGTTGTTCTCTTATCTTTTCTGATATATTTCATTTTATTTATAATAAATATAATTTTATTTGTATATTAACTTAATAACATTATATCATCATCATCTACTAATATAATATCATACAAATTTAAAAAATGTGTAGCGCCTGTATTTACGTTAGTTGTATTTAATAATTTTTCTTCTCGCAGGAACATAATTTATTTCAAATTTAAATTAAAACTATAACAAATTACTTTATTTTACCTCTAGTTGAATTTAATTCAACTCAACTTTATAACTCAAATTCATAGTCTCACAAAATAAGCGTAGTGTTGGTGGGCTAAGATTTCACAAATTTGAAAAACGTAAATTTAAGACGGGCCGCAACCAGCAACGTTGGAGATAAAAATGGGTCTTTCAGTTTCTTTCTTGTAATGGCTTATGTACTTTTTGCACCTCCTTTTGGGTATTTTATAAGAAACTTTTATTTATTTATTTCTTATACTCCTATTTTTTTTATTCTTCAGAACGGTTAAATATCTGCACTCACTTCAGCTATGTGGCTAATGTTTCATGGCTTAAATCATATTTTCCATAATTATTTTTTTGAAACACTATTTCTATTAATATTGTTTTTTTTAATATTTTAATATTTATTAAAATGAGCATAGTAAGATGAAAGGGGAAAGTTATACACTACAATAATTTTAATTCACATAAAAATATACCATTTTCACTCGGGTTCTCACAGTTAAAATTTCAAAATAATTGTACAAGACTAAAAATGAACACACATTTCTTTACTGTTTTCCTTCTTTCCAGGTTCCGGAAAACTTTATCATTTTTTTTTTCCTATTTTTCAATAATGGTATTCATCTTGGATGTTCTAATTTTGTCCTTCATTCTTCATTGTTCTTCTTGAATCTTTCACTGTTACAATCATTACGCCTGCTGTTCTTTGTCTTCTTCTTTTTCAATTGACGTTGATTTGAATTTTCGGAGTACACTTAAGGCATTTCCAGAATTTTCTTCACTGATAATAACTGGTATACATTTCAAAATTTTGTTAAATACATTTTAGATACATTCCAGATTGATTTTTACACATTTTGGCTGTATTCACGTCATAAGTCACAAGTTCAGATCGCATTGTTTTCCAGAACACATTTTTGTGATTGTTTTTCCAAAGTGAACACCAACGATGAACAAAACAAAATTGTGGACACCAATGATGTTTAACTTGTTCCTACTTTTTGCACTCCTTGATGTTGATCCATGCAATGACAAGTAGAAACCCTAAATATCCAGACACAAAGGAAAAAAAAAAACTAGATTAGAGTGACTCAATTTTTAACGATCCACATTGGTTGACTTTGACAGCATGATTACTTGCTAATCATGCCACATTATTAGAAAGTAAAGGACATTTCTAGAACGATGAGAGTTCGCATTCTTACTCTTGTTAAATTAAACCACGTCATTGCCATCATTTTCAGTCTTTCAAATATTTTATTAATTATGATGAATGAAGTAGAGTCTTGCACTAATTTGATTTTCAGTGATGACATCAACCATAATTTTTCTAAAGAAGTGCATGTGTTATCTTTATCATGAAATAAAATTTAAAAATGGAGCAATCTAGGAGATAGCAACTGATAGGTAACGGCGGTGGAATAAACACACTATCCGACAACACAATTTCAACCGTTGAACCCTCCGTTGCGGCGCCGCTCACCGGAATGAACCATATGTAATCAAAATTCTCCTCGTTCAATAAAATACACTATACCATGACCGTCACCGGAACTACATGATATATGTGTTACGTTCCCATTTCATCATTAATGATTATTACTATTACTAGTTAATGATGGTGGTGCTTGCGGTTACTTCGTTGGTACCCGCGAAACCCTTTCCACGGCGCGCGTTTCGCGTGTACAGGCGCAGAAGGCTCAAAATCAATTCCTCGCTTCCGCCTTCACCCGCTCCTTTCGAGAATCTCTTCCGCAGCTTAATCGCGCACTATCCCTCCGTGAATTCGCTGGATTTGATAACTCCCGCTCTTGGCTTCGCTTCCGGCGCCGCGCTCTTCTTCTCCTCGCGCGCCAAATCCATCGCCGGCGGTGGTCACCGTTCTTCCCTCTCCGACCTCGGCGAGTGGATCCTCTTCGCGGCCCCGACTCCGTTCAACCGCTTCGTGCTGCTGCGGTGCCCGTCGTTGGTGTTCGAGGGGAGCGACGCGACTGAGAGGCACTACGTGAGGGGGAGGATTGAGGTGCGGAAGGGGAGAGAGAGGGAGGGTTTGGTGGAGGAGCTGAGGTATCAGAGAGTGTGTGTGAGTGGTGCTGATGGAGGTGTGGTTTCGTTGGATTGGCCTGATAACTTGGACTTGGAAGAGGAGCGTGGATTGGACTCCACTCTCTTGCTTGTTCCCGGTACGCCGCAGGGTAGTATGGACGCCGACGTTAGGTTGTTTGTGGTGGAAGCTCTGAAGAGGGGCTACTTCCCTGTTGTCATGAATCCCAGAGGATGCGCCGCTTCTCCTCTCACCACTCCCCGGTAACATTAACAACACTCTTTTCTTAAATAAGTATTGTTAGGTTAGGCTGCTCAGAAATTATTCATTCTAGTTATATTATTTGGAAGGCTGGTTCATCTAGGAATTAGTGGGTTGAAAACAAGAGTAGTGATAGCAACACCCTCTCTACTCTAGCACTTTCTTGCGTAAAAAGAAAAAAACTAGCTTACTCTAGTGTTATAAGGCTTCTCTTCTCGCTATGCGTAGATATGTGGGAGAGTCATGGTAAGCTACATTGCCCTGAAATATACAAAGAGGCTACTTTTTATTTATTCAAAACCCATTGGTAATCGATCACGAGGACACAACTTCACTGTTGTGTTGGGCACACTTCACGCTGATGCTCTTTCTGGCATACTCCATGTTACTTTAAAGCTTATGGCAAACTAAAAATCATAAATAGGATTCATTAAGTATGAAGTGAGAGTCGTTGTGACTTTCAATAAATTTCAGTAAGTGACATAGATCTTGTATGCTTAAAAGAATGTATTAAAGAGTTAAGTTGTTAACATTTATTAGATAACAAAGTTTTTTTCATAGGCTTAACAGTGAAGAATGTGTTAATTACGGATTGGGATTTTAACCGCTAAATAGTTTTAGATATGTGTGTTTCAATCACAAATGTAATGGTTGATTTTCTAATCAATAATTATAACCCCTCTAATATTATCCTTTAATAAAGTGTACCCTCACTTTACAATGTGATAGGGACGCTAAATCCTTCATAGGATCTACACTTAGGGACAGGGGACTGCTACTCTTCCTTTTCATCTTCCATTCCCATCCAACTAAAGGATTATATACTTCTCCCTCTTTCTCGTCTTTCTCCAATCCTGGTATTCGGAATTTGTTTGACTTATAATGCATCCAGACCGCCTTTTTCTCTTTACAGATTTGTGGGACAATGGTGACGACTTCTTAACTACTTCATTTTCTGTAGGTTATTTACAGCCGCTGACAGTGATGATATCTGCACATCTCTAACGTATATCAGCAATGCAAGACCGTGGACAACCTTGATGGGTGTTGGCTGGGGATATGGTGCAAACATGCTAACAAAATACCTTGCTGAGGTTGGAGAAAGCACACCATTGACAGCTGCCACATGTATAGACAATCCTTTTGATTTAGATGAAGCTACAAGGTCCTCTCCTTATCATATTGTTACCGATCAGAAGCTCACTAATGGACTGATAGATATTCTACAAACCAATAAGGTAGATTAATTGCTTTCAATCTTCACCCACCTGTGCCTCCTTTTCACCCAGCTTGCATCAAGATGTCGCGTGCAATCTGTTTTTGTGGTCATACATATTTTTATCTGTTATACTTGAAATACTCTTAATGACTGCAATTATGACTTAGTTACGCACGTAATGATTCTGTAGGCACTATTCCAAGGCAAAACCAAAGGTTTTGATGTTGAAAAAGCTCTTTTGTCAAAGTCTGTACGTGATTTTGAAGAAGCAATATCTATGGTATCTTTTGGGTTTGAGGCTATAGAAGATTTTTATTCAAAATCCAGTACAAGAAATATGATCAGGGATGTTAAAATCCCTGTTCTCTTTATACAGGTACACATGCCACTATCTCAGTTAATGGCATCCTTTGCATGTTGTTAAGTTTTAATTTATCAAAAGCTGTATTATTTTGGGAGAAAATAGTATACTCCTAGTTACTCACAACACGCTGCAGAATTGTCTGCAATCGTATTTTTGTGCTTATGGCTACTAGGATAGTGAAGCAATTGCAACATCATTGAATTAATACTAAAGTGGATAACAAAAATAGCTATGCAAATCACGTCAGGTGTAGTTCCTATTTAGTTCCTCATGACTTATTTTTGTAATCCTTTGGGCATTAAGGTTAGAAAAAGAAATATATTATAAGCATTGATACAATTTTGATTGAATGGCATCATTGCGTTTGTTTGTATTTTTTGTTCAGTAGATAGATAAGTATAGAATTTAGAATGAGATCAATTTGGAAAATTTAGGTATACTAGAACGAGTTGAAGTAGCATGATTTCGAATAGACATAGAATTTAATTAGCATACATTGTTAGTGTAAAAAAAAAATTATTGTCATTCCATCACATGTTGCTACGTATGCTAAATCTGTAGGCTTCTATATTAATTTCTTTAGTCATACTCGGGATGATTTCTGATTAATTTGATTATGTAAAAGTTTTTACATTGACAATGCATGAAAATTAAGCTCATAGAAATATGCAGCAGAAATAAAAGTTCAATTTTAGTTTCCTTTGTAATCACTTTATTTGGCACTTTTTCCTCCATACAAACAATTATCACAAGAAAAATGTATATTAGAATTATTGTACCCTAATTGTACAACTGAGAGAAGATTCTCATGGAGTCCATTGTGTTGGTAATTTGATTGATATCTCTGACAGTAGTAATTCTATAGTGTTCCATCGACTATCTGGATGTGTGCTGACTGCTTAATCTGACATGGGCTTCTTAAGGTTTTCAGCAAATTCACTGAGCTAGTCATAAGATTTAGTGCCACAGAACCAACAAGCCAAGATTTAGATGAATGAAAATAGTCATTTGTTGCACCATATCAGTAGTAAAAACTGTTGGCACAACATTGTTGTTGACTGTAAAAGTAGTTGAGGTCCTAGCTGTAAACTTACAAGCTGAGGAATAGCAATACATAATAGTAACTTGGAAAGAATAGTCTGACGAGTTTGGGGTAAATTGCCTTTTGTTGTCATGTTCTGGCTTGCATAACTTGATATAATTTGTAGCAATGTGACTATAATTCTTGTAAATAAACTCTACTCTTGTATCTTTTCCTTTTTAGCCAAAAAAGTCATAGGTGATGTTACCAACTGTTAGAATGTATAGGTTTAGGCCTAATTCGATCCTGCAGAACTTGCTCCTAAAATGTGGTTTGCACTTATATACTTCATTTTAGTCATATCTTTAAACAATATGTGATATTTGATACATCCCTCATGTGAAGGACCAGACATCTGAATGGAATCCTAAGTATTTGTGGGTGATCTCATAGCAGCTTCATAAAAGCTTATCATATTTGCGAACCCCATGAACAGATAAGACTTTAAAACAAGAATACTTCCAGACCGATAACACAGCCAATGGTTGAAAATTTAGCCCATAATTTTTAAAACCAGAAATATTCTGACATAGACTTGCTTCCCCCGTGTGCCATTTTACACTCCAATTGAAATCATCTAGTCAATTCATTTGATTAATAAACTTTTTTCAAATATTCTCACATTGTTTTTGTAGTTTCATATAGGTGTAAATTTAAAACATATTGATTATTAACCCAATAATCCAATAGTCTTTGACTTTCCATGGAACAGATTTTTATGTCTTCTGTTGGAACTGGATCATTGACATCTGTATGCCCTCATAATTCCTTTCAGTAGCAACCGATTGAAAATGAAATTCTAATTCCTAGTGACACAAAATTTAGATACTACCAAAAATTTCTAAGTAATGAAAAAGTTCTACCAGATTTGTGTATAGTCCAAAAGATTGCTCAGATCAGATAATACCCAAACAACAGATAGAGACTAGGCAAAACCCAGACAAGGGAGATCACAAACAAGGAAATAACAGAAGTGATTCCATTGACATTCCATTTGCATTTGCAGCAGAGAGAAAATTAGGCTCTTGATACAATGCATATTTGATTGAATGGCTCTGATTGTCATTATTTTATATAAAAGTTTAGACTTGTTTTTTAGATAATATACTTGAATGTGACACTATTCAAAGCTAAATAAATTTGTCTCCGCAAATACGGTAACTGCCTAGCTTCTGCTTCTTTAGGCTCCCTTGCCCTTTTATGTAGGATTCTTAATCACTAATAATCTATAGACATCCGTTCATTACATGTTTTAACTGTTTAACACGAATAAATGTTATGTGCTAATCATGGCATTTTCATATTAGTTTTTTTTCTATTATTAATTCCTTTATGCATACATGCAAATGCAAAAAGTCTTATAAGAGGTATATTTTATCAGAGTGATAATGGGATGGTTCCCATATTCTCAGTTCCAAGGAACCTGATTGCTGAAAATCCATTCACAAGTCTGCTCCTATGTTCTTGTTTGGTGCCTAGTGTTACGGATACTGACATGTCTGCTTTGTCATGGTGCCAGCTTCTAACAATTGAGGTAACTATTTCTCTATCTATTTAAGGAAGTGGCTGTTCAAATTGGGAATTTTAATCCTAAAAGTGGAAGTCTTTGTCAGGGCCATATTTATTCCATTTATTTACAGGTTCTAACAATTAGACTGGATTGACCAGTTAGACTTGTTAGAAAATATGATAAATATATGATGATATCTTTTTTATATCAAATGTTTTGCGGTACCCTAGGATTTTTTTGGAATCACCAAATGTTAAGTGGAGAGATTCAAATCTACAACCCACCTCTCTCTTCTTTCTATTCTTACTACCAAGTATCCCCAGAGTATCCTAGATGAGCTTTTAAGATTTATTCTTCTTTTATTATGGTTTGTTTGCCTAATTAGGATCTTTGTAATTATAGACATATCTTAATAGAATAAGATTTATAGGCAAATCATATCATGTACAGAGGAATAAATCTCCTGTAGGTATTTGCATTTATTGCAATTAGCCTATATAAAATGGAATCTATTGTGTAGTTCAGACACTTAGATTGAGCAACTTTATGCCTCTCTTTTCTCTCTTTTAACATGGTATGAATTCCCTTAATTTGTGAGGTAGAAGTTGCTTTTATCATAATTAATTTTTTGTTTCCCTTGTGTTGAATGTGAGATTTTCGAGTATATTCTTGCAAGTGATAACCTGAGAAGTTATATATGTAGTGGCTTACAGCAGTAGAGTTGGGACTCTTGAAGGGCCGTCATCCTCTTCTGACAGATATAGATGTTACCATAAATCCTTCTAAAGGACTAGTTGTTGTAGAGGAAATAAGGTCAAACAAGGATGCTGAAGTTGGCAAACTGTTGAATCTTACTCGGTCAGATGCATTTAATGGATACTCTATTGATCCCAGTAGTGACTTGCTTGAAGAAAATAAGAATAACACTGGCCTCCAATTTAGGTCCCAACAACGTCTACAACGGAACTTTGAGCAGGATGATATGAGCTTACAGGTAAAAGATGGTCCATCACAGCAGACTAGCTCCAGTGAAGCAGATTTGATTGAAGAGCAGAATGTTGTCTCAGCAGATAATGTTCAAGTTCTACAGACAGCACAAGTGGTAATAAATATGCTGGATGTTACCATGCCTGGTACTCTAACAGAAGAGAGGAAGAAAAAGGTAAAACATATAGTTTTATTGCTAGGTGTCGTTTTCAGGTTTGGATATCTCGTTTCCTGTTCTTTCTTAGTGTCGTATTGACTTTTCTGCTAAAAGAACAAGACAGAGGGAGAACTTGCAGGTATGCCCTCAACAACAAGTGGGTGACAGGAACGGGGGGTGGGGTTGAGGACTACAATACTAGCTTTTTTCGCATATTTCAATTTTCTAAAATGGATTATAATTCATTTCTCAGCAACTTGTTCTTATACTCCTGGTGAATGTTTGCTTTAAGGGGGAGGGGATTTTCCAGGAATCTTGTTTATTGTGTCAGTTTGTCAAGAAAGAAATTTTTAAAATGCAATATTTATAATTTGGATTAGTCTGTACCTATTTACATTAAATCACGTAGCAGCTGTTGCTAAAGAAATTTTTTTGTGGGGTTTCAAAACCTGTAAATATTTATAGAAATGGAATACAGAAATAGCCAGGATTTGATGCAATGTTTATCTAAAAGATGTAACCTCAGGTAAAAGTTTTAAGGCTTCTGTGGGGTTTCAAAACCTGTAAATATTTATAGAAATGGAATAGAGAAATAGCCAGGATTAGATGCAAGGTTTATCTAAGATGTAACCTCAGGTAAAAGTTTTAAGGCTTAGAAGAAAATATTGTCAAAATAACTTATGCGTACGGATTCTTTTACGGATAACAGATACATTTTAAATGACTACGGTAGTTTGTTTCTTGCTGTTTATCAAGCATTTTAACAAAAACTTTGGTACTACGCCACTGTTTGAAGGGCATGTAACAAACTCTTTCCACTTTTTTATTTTATGAAATTTCAAAGCTTGTTAAATTGTTGAGAATCAACTAAATTAGGCTCTCATTTTCTATATAAGTTGTTAGCTTCTCAATTTCTGTGAACTGTGTCTGTTTCATGTTGTTAAGAATATGTAAAAATAATAGTTACAATTTTCACTATTTGGGCTTTATTTATGCTTAAATGTTTGGTAAGCGACTACTTGGTTTTCACTATTCTATTTTTATGTAACATCTGAAATACTTTATCTGGATCTTTTGCTAGTTTTAGAATTTTGTAATTATAGTGTCATTTGTTACAAACTTCCAGGTATTAACTGCTGTGGGTCAAGGACAGACACTTATGAAAGCTTTACAGGATGCTGTTCCAGAAGATGTCCGTGGAAAGTTGACAGATGCAGTGAGTGGAATTTTGCATGTAAAGGGCTCTAACTTGAAGGTAGATAGAATTGTGAATGTTTCTCAGTCTCCTGAACCATTACAAGGGCAAAAGAACCAAGAAAAATCCGGAGTATTAGATGCAGAAGTTATGGCTGAAGACCAGCCCTCTGTGAATCAGATGAAAAAAGCTAGTCCTATGGATGGCTCTGATAATGCTCCAGGTAGCATTGGCGAGCTTGCTGAAGGAACAGAAACAGAAGTTATTCCCATAGAGACACCAAATTCTACAAATTTAGCCCAGTCTCAAGCATTAAATGATGAAGTTGGTTCTTCCAGTTCTACCAGGAAAGAAAATGAGTCTAATGACAATAATGACCCAAATGAGGAATTGAAAGGAAAAGCTGTTCCTATTGTTGATTGTAGCAAGAACGAATTTGAAACAGGTTCTACACTTTACAATCCTGGCCATCCTGATGGAGCTGGTGGCTTTCAATCAGCATCTGTGGGCGAGCAGAATAGCCAAGACAGTGGAATCGCTCAAATAGACCTAAAGGATGAACAGAAAAATCAGGGTTTTTCTATGAATCATAATAAAAATACTTCAACTGACTCAAAAGAACCACCCTTTTCACCTTCTATGTCGGGGGAAAATAATTCCCTGGAGGATGAACAGAAAAATCAGGACTTTTCTATCAATCATAGTAAAAATACTTCAACTGACGCAAAAGAAGAACCCCTTTCACCTTCTATGTCCTCTGAGGTCCCAGCAATGGAAAGAAAAGGTAATGACAACGAGAAAAATAATAACAAGAATGCACATGTTGCACCTCAGACCAACTCCAATAATTTAGATTCTAGTGCCCCGGCCTTCAGTGTTTCTCAAGCATTAGATGCCTTGGCCGGGATAGATGATTCCACCCAAGTGGCTGTTAATAGTGTTTTTGGTGTGATAGAAAATATGATATCTCAGCTTGAGCAGAGTTCAGAGAATGAAGAAGTCAAGGATGGAAAAGATGTTGAACACAAGATAGAAGAAAAACAAAAGACTAATAGCCAAAGAAAGGATTCCAACACATCTGCTGATCCTTCAGTAGATGATCACCATAATGAAATGTACTTGAATAATGGTTCTTGTCATACAGAGGAACAACAACCTCAAAATGTCAGTGAAATTAGTGGGAACGGTGTATTTGATTCTCACAGTTGTAAGTCTAACCTGCACCTAGTCCAAAAGGAAAGTAACAGACATACTCAACTGGTTAACAAAAGATTACTTATTGATAAATGGGCTGGACCCAGACAGGTGGGTAGGGTGCCAGAGTTCCTAGCTGCAGGTTCATACGGGGGCTCTCCTTACAATGAAAACCTCAGCAAATATCTAGTTTCAAAGATTCCTATCAAACCACTTGATTTAAACACGACGACTGCATTACTACTAGATTATTTTCCAGAGGAAGGTCAATGGAAACTCTTTGAACAACCACAAAACGTGGGCATTGCTTCTTCTAATACTGAAACTGGTGAGGAGGCTGGGCCCAAGTTGAAGGCTCCCCCATCTTCAAAATCTTCTAATGCAGAGCATTATATTGAACAACCATATGTAATATTAGATTCTGAAAAGCAACAAGAACCTGTCAAAGAGTTCATTACAACAGATACTGAGAACAGAGTCACAGATACCAGTGTTGATAGGTCAGATGAATTGATACAATTTGTGAAAAAGAAGGTATTACATTCTTTAAAGAGAGAAGTTGGTCGCAAGCTGAATGCTGCAGAAATGATAGAAATGAAGTCAGATCTTGCTGAAGATCTGGAACATGTGGCAAATACAATTTCACAGGCTGCTCTTCATTGCATGGTGCAACAACTAGATACTGAAAGTCAAAGTCTAAATGTTGAGGGTGCTATAGAAAAGGTTGGTACTCTTGACGGGGAGCATATTGTTAGCGTAATTTCATCCTCTGTTCAGAAAACAAACTGTCTGAGAAAAGTTGTTCCTCTTGGTGTTATTGTTGGGTCCATCTTAGCTTCCTTGAGGAAATATTTTGATGTAACTACACTTCATGATGATCAGAGAAGATCTCTGATCCATGAAGATGGGGGAAAACCTAGCAAAAAGAGCCATGGCATTGGAGGTGCAACAGGGATAGATGGAGAACTTGAAGAGAAAACTAGTTTGGACCATCCTATTCAGACAGTGACAGTAGATGTAGAAAGTGCATCGGCAGATACAAGCAAAAATACTGTCATGGTTGGTGCTGTTACTGCTGCTCTTGGGGCTTCTGCTTTACTTATGCAACAGAAGGTATTAGTTTCAATTGGTTCAGATGGAAATGGGATGAATAACAGTTTGCTATTTTAAAATTGAACTGCCAGTTTCATTTAAGTAGAGTTGTGAGAGTTTCAAACTTAAAATTGCTCTATTCCAGGATTTCCAACAAGAAAATGTAACTGCTGAAAGCTCAGCTTTGAAAATGGAAAATCCCCATCAAAAGGAGCCAGATCAGCTTCAGGAGGAAGTCTTTGAGAAGAACCAGAATAACATAGTCACAAGCCTTGCTGAGAAAGCCATGTCAGTTGCTGGTCCAGTTGTACCTACTAAAGAAGATGGTGAAGTGGATCAAGAAAGGTCTGAACACACGTTTTAACAACATCCAAGTGCTTCACTGCTTTTCTTGTTCTATGCAGAGTTAACATGACTTCCCTCTGTTGACAGACTGGTTGCGATGCTAGCTGATTTAGGACAGAGAGGTGGATTGTTGAGGCTTGTTGGAAAGATTGCTTTGCTGTGGGGTGGTATACGTGGAGCAATGAGTTTGACAGACAGGCTTATCTCATTCTTACGTATTGCTGAACGCCCTTTATTTCAGAGGTAACTTGAACTGGAAGTGTTCAATTCATCCTATGTTACTAAGTAGTGCTAATAACTCCAGCCTTTCCATTTTTGGAATTACTGCTGGTTGAAAATGGAAGCTGCTTAGATTTAATATATCATAACCTGTTGAATTACAGGGTCAGATTTAAAGAAAAGATAAAATTTAGAGAAGGCCTTCTTATTCACTGCAGCTTTTTCAAAAGCATCCAATGTAGTTCTTTCTAACATGCACTCAAGTAGGAATGTATATCTTCCCTAGGTTCTGCTATCTATATGGTTAAGAGCTAAGAGTGTGAACTTTTATCTTTATATAACTCTCAAACTCTGCGTTTTTCTTCTCTTCTAGGATTTTTGGGTTTGTTGGCATGATCCTTGTTCTGTGGTCTCCTGTTGCCATTCCATTACTTCCAACAATTGTTCAGAGCTGGACCACAAAGACTTCATCCAAAATAGCTGAGTTTGCTTGCATTGCCGGCCTGTACACTGCTATAGTGATACTTGTTATGTTATGGGGGAAAAGAATCCGTGGATATGAAAATGCATTTGAGCAGTATGGGCTGAACTTGGAATCACCACAAAAGGTAAATGTTAGAGATAAAAAATAATGGACAAGTCCTTGGATATTACTTCTAAGTTTTCACTCCTGTTTTTACCTTTGCTTTCCTTTTTTGTTTGAAATATATATGTTAAAATTGAAATTACGTGTAGCATTAATTCAATATCATAGATAATCTTTACAATGATGTAGAAAATGACAATTAACAATATGCTAGAATTTGCTTTGAGGGGTGGGGGACAGTTGAGGAAACCCTTGTTACGTTTGTAATAACTACATGTTAGAATGTAGCAAATGGGAATTGATATGAAAATGGTTCTGCTGTGTGCATTTAATAGGTAAACTAAGATGATACTCATTGAAACATTTACAGTGATTCTTACTTGCTCTAATTTAGATGTGATTTATTGTTAATGCCCAACATTTACATTTTACTTTAAATTGCAAAAGAATAAGAGATAAGAATAAAGCGAAACATGATGTATAAGAGACTAGTAAGCAACATTCTTCCCTTCTGTAAAGTCAATTTGGCTTCATTCTTCCTGTGTTGCTTGTCTCTAGCTGGAATTAATGCTCTGGTTCCCCTTTGGCACATTCTTTTTTCTCCAATTTTTGAATGGGAATAGAGCGTCAGGAAATAGGAAATTTTATTGAATATATTATTCATTAGCATTATTTGTGTACTTGATTCTTAAAGCAAGCTTATTTTTAAATCCTTGCTGCAGCTATTTGAGTTCTTGAAAGGTTTGGTTGGTGGAGCCATCTTCATTTTTTCAATCCATGCTGTGAATGCATCTCTTGGTTTTGCAAGTTTCTCTTGGCCTCATATTCCAACATCTTTAGATTCCCTAACTCGGCTAAAAGTGTATGGACATATGGGTCTGGTAGTTGTTCAAGGAACTGTGATGGCAACTACTATTGCACTGGTGGAAGAATTGCTTTTTAGATCATGGTTGCCCCAGGAAATTTCAGTTGATCTTGGATACCATCATGGAATTATCATTTCAGGGATGGCATTTTCTTTCTTGCAGAGGTATGTCTTCTTTTCCGGAATCAAAATTTGTGTACTGTATTAATAAGTTCCATCTTTTAAACAGGTAAGGCCTGATTCATTTATAGATTCGCAATTTGTCTAATTTGTTAAAAAAAGGTTCATGCACCTGAATGAAAACCAATTTGTGCTAAATAGCAGTGACGACTACAGAAAAGTTGTATGCACAAGAACAATTTGTGAATTATTATCACTTGGAAAAGGTTACCTATATGAGGGGAAAAATATCTTTATTGAATTGACTAAACAGTACTTAAGTATATATAGAAAACTCTACCCGTAGAGTAATGATAGATGTCTAGTACCTTAAGGCACCACACTCATAATGATTACAAGATCTTGTATTTCAGCAAAATATTTTCTCCTAACTCAATATAATCCTCTACATCTCTATATACTAAATGTCATAGAAGTATTGGAAGCTAATTATGTTTTTGGTTCAGCTCTCGGTCCCTAATTAATCTATTTAAGGATCAAGTCTCATTAGACTGTATTTAATAGTTTATCATACATCTTAACAATCCAGCCAATTGCATTCAATACAAAACATAGACAAACTCATGGACATTAAGTCCTTGTTCAATCTACAAAACTAGTTTATTTGGTGAATTTTTCTAAGTTTTATAAGCCCTTTTTAAGTCATATATCGAAAGACTCTAATTAAGATGAGCCAAGGGTGACTGCATTCTTTCTTAAACTTTCTCCATTTGTGCCTGTGGGTCAAAGCATTCTTTCTTAAACTTTCTCCTCTTATGTATAGTTCTTCTCCACTTTTTGAAGTGAGATATGTCCTTTTAATGAAATATCCCCTTTTTCTTTTCTAGCTTTGTGTATAATCCACTCTCATTCTGTCAAAATCTTTTCTTCTCTTTTATGGAATATTCAGGTCTCTACAATCAATACCAGGACTTTGGCTTTTAGCTTTGTCTTTGTCAGGTGCCCGACAGAGAAACGGAGGTAGCCTCTTCATCCCCATCGGGCTACGCACAGGAATGACGGCATCCACTTATGTGCTGCAAAATGGTGGTTTTTTAACATATCATAATAACTGCAACCTTCCTCTCTGGATAATAGGGAGTCCTTTTCAACCGTTTAGTGGTTTAGTTGGTTTGGTATTTTCTTTATCATTGGCTATACTTCTCTACCCCAGACACACTTTACAAAGAAAGGAAGCTCAGGAATAGGTAAAGAATTTAGAAGTAATATCACTACAATTTTGAATTTGGCGATGCTATCGTGTTAATATGCCAAAATTGGAGGTGGCCAATGGCCATTTTCGATTGTACTATATCTGTACTGTTAACTGGAGAGTAAAGAATGAGAAGACAGCAATTGACGGCCAACAAAGAAAGATAAAACTTAGGAACCTTAAAAGCTTCAATTCTGAGTACCGTGTAAAACTCTCATGTGGAACCTAGTGGCAGGCACCAATCATGATGTGGGTTTTAGATTTATAGATTATAGGTATAATGTAGAAGATGAAAGTAGAAAAGCTACAAGTTTGTACATATGTTTTGTGTTATATTTTGTAGTCCATCATCCAATCAAAGTGTACAGTAGGTTTAGTGTAAGTTTTGGTAGTTGTATCACTATTTTATCACAACACAATATGATGCACAGGAATTAGGATATATATAGATAGCTCGGGTAGATATAAGTGCTGTTTTCGTTTTCTTTCTCCTATGTCTGCCATTTTCAATGGCATATTCATATTGTAATACTTGTATCCAATGATTTTGCGAAAAAATTTAAATGTATCCTTGTCATAATATCATTTTCCGTGTTATACTGCACTTCCTAATAAATGTCTATTTTTATTATCATTTGCCATGGGTTTAGAAAAACCTAAATCACATTTAACTTTGTTCCTGCTTCATGATTTCTATATGCATGAGTTAAAGAAAAACTGTTTAAAGAATTGAAAATTCAATCTAAATCCTTTCAATTAAAAAAGTAATACACTATTTTAAATTTAAACAAAAAGCTTAAAATTAGTATCAATTTCTTTCAATTGTAGATATAGACTTGTTATTATAAAAGGGTATATATACAATTAGATGAGAAAGGAAAAGGATATATATATTATTCAATTTGTTTATAAAACTATGATAATTCAGTTCTTAATTAAACGCTAATAGTAAAATAATTTTGCCAAAGGTACTAGTGATGAATTAATTAATTTTTTAAGAAATTGCTTAAACCACATCATAAGTGCCATGAAAACAAAACATTATAATGGTCCATAGGTATTGCGTTTGCATAAGCTACTTGAAAATAATTCTCGTTCCTCAGATGTTGAGATTTAAGTCAATGTGTATGGGCCTATGCATGGGGCATGGTTATGTGCATGAGTTTATTTTCTGTTTTTTCTGTTGAGTCTGTTACTCCTTTTTCAGTGTATATAAACACCATTGTTTTCATACTTCAATAACATGAGAAAATCTTCATTCTCTATCAGTAGCTCTCCCATTTACATGGTATCAAGAGCTCTTTACCGTCCAAGGACGTGAGTTGTGTGTGCCTGCAACCAAATCAAAAGTTGTGTATAGTGCAGTTAAGTGAGAGTGCAAAGTGGAAGGAGTGGTGTCTTGGTTCGTAATCAAGAAAGGTTCCTGTGCATTCTTGATCTGGTTCGTGGTGTAGCATGGCTGATATGGGTGGGATGATACAAGGGGGTCTACCTATCTTTGATGGTAGCATGTTCAACGATTGGAAGATTAAGATGAATGCGATCTTCATCTTTCAAGATGTGGCTGAAGTTGTTGAGCATGGTGTTTCACCACCAGGTGCGAAGGCTACTGATGATGATAAGAAGGCTTACAAGATTCAACACAAGTTAGATGGCAAGGCAAGGTACTTGATCTATCAATGTGTTAGCTCACCGATCTTTAATAGGATTTCCATGGCGGGCACAGCCAAAGAAGCGTGGGATATCTTGGTGGCTACGTATGGTGCGGGGGATAAACATAAGAAAGTGAAGCTGCAGGCTCTGTGAAGGCAATTTGAGTTCCTCATCATGGAAGAAAGTGACTCGGTGGTTGGGTTTCTCAACAAGATTCAAGAACTTGTTAACGGTGTTGCGGTGACAAAGTGTCTGAACAGCATATCGTGAACAAGGTGTTGTGGTCACTTCCTCTAAGATTCGATCATCTTGTAATTACCATTGAAGAGACGAAAGATCTGGATGCCCTAACCTTCCAGGAGCTGCAACATTCGCTTGAAGCCCACGAGTTGCGCATGTCTGAGCGGAGATCCTATCAAGAGCAGGTTCTTCATGCAAGAACAAATGGAAAGCAGAAAAAAGATTCCAAGAAAGGATCTAAGACAAAGAAGAAGGGAGAGTCGGATGAGCAGAAGAACAATAACCAAAAACAAAATTCTGGAGAAGATAAAGAGAAGAAGTATGACAAGAAAAAGGTCAAGTGTTATAATTGCCAAAAGTTCGGGCATTATGCACGAGACTGCTGGGATGGTGACGGAGCCAAGAACAGACCAAAGAAGAATGCGCGTGTTCATCTTGCAGAGGAAGAAAACTCTGATGAAGAGGTTGTCATGTTGATGGCTGAGACAGAAGCGAAGCTTGACGGGGAAAATTTGTGGTACTTGAACTCTGGGTGCTCCACACACATGACCGGGAAGAAGGATTGGTTCGTGCAAATAAGGGATGTAAGTCAAGAAAATATACGTTTTGCTAATGATAGTTCTCTCACAGCAAAAGGTACTGGTAGAGTTGTGTTGCGAAACAGTGGTGGCAAGGACGTGATAATTGAAAACGTTCTATATGTGCCCGGGTTGAAATCAAACCTTCTAAGCTTGGGCCAGTTGATGCAAAGAGGTTTCAAGATGACGCTTGAAGATAAATCCTTACGTGTCTTTGATCAAACTCAGAAGTTGGTTATACATGCTGGTTTTTCCTCTAATCGGACCTTTCAGGTTAAGATGGATACATTGAAGCACCAATGTTTTGCTGCTGTCAGTGACAAGTGCGAATGGCTGTGGCATCTCAAGTTTGGACATCTTAACTTGCGGGACTTGAGAGAACTTGGACAGAAGAAAATGGTAGTGGTTATTCCTCATATGTGTGTTCCAGACGAAGTATGTAGAGAGTGTATGGAGTGCAAGCAAACACGGAGAAAATTCAAGAAAGGGGTACCTTCGAAAACTTCGGAGAAACTTGAGCTAATACATTCCGATATTTGCGGTCCATTGCCGGTTGAAACAGCTGGGGGTAGCAAGTACTTTATTACTTTTACAGATGATTACACGAGAATGTTATGGGTGTATTGCTTGCAAAAGAAGAGTGAAGCGTTTGAAGTGTTTGTGCGGTTCAAGTCACTGGTTGAAAATCAGTGCGGCAAACAGTTGAAGAGGCTTCGTGTTGATGGTGGGGGAGAATTCAACTCTCTTGAATTCAAGAATTTCTGTGCTGAAAATGGAATAGCTCATGAGGCAACACCACCATATACGCCACAGCATAATGGTACTGCAGAAAGGAGGAACCGGACGCTGCTTAACATGGTAAGGTGCATGCTCAAAAGCAAGGGTGTTCCAAAATATCTCTGGGGAGAAGCGGTTTCAACTGCTGCCTATGTTTTGAATCGTTCACCAACAAAGAAGCTTGATGATATAACACCAGAGGAAGCCTGGTCTGGTCAGAAACCGGATGTAACTCATATGAGAGTTTTTGGCTCTCTTTGTTATCATCGCATTCCAGATCAAACACAGAGCAAACTTGATGACAAAGGTGCTATGGCAGTCTTGATTGGCTATCACGTAACATGTGGCTATAAATTGTTTGATCCAAACTCTCGAAAGGTAATCATATGTAGAGATGTGGTGATTGACGAAAGCTCGTGTTGGAACTGGCAAGAAACGAGTCAAGGAACTCAATCAGGTACATCACCAACAATTTCACTCACTGATGATGTTGTAGGTGATGTAACAGGGCAGCAGGAGCCTCATGAACAAACTAGAAGATCACAGCGTGTTACTCAACCACCTACACGTTTCAAAGATTATGAAGTTTTCAATGATCTAGCGGTAACGGAGAATGGAAATTTCGTGCATTTCGCCCTGATAGCTGAGGCAGATCAGATAGAATTCGATGATGCTATTCGAGACACTCGGGGTGCGAGCCATGGAGGAAGAGATTGAAGCCATAGAGAAAAACAAGACGTGGACACTGGTTGAACCACCACCAAACAGAAGACCAATCTCTCTGAAATGGGTCTACAAAATAAAAGCCAATCCTAAGGGTGAAATTGTGAGGTACAAGGCTAGATTGGTCACCAAAGGATTTCTCTAGAAAGCAGGAGTTGACTATGGAGAAATCTATGCTCCCGTGGCTCGATTGGAGACTGTTAGAATCATTGTTGCAATGGCAACGTGGGAGGGTTGGTCCTTGCACCAACTAGACGTAAAATCTGCCTTCTTGAATGGGTATTTGGAGGAGGAAATATATGTAACACAACCATTGGGTTTCATAGTCAAAGGAGAAGAGCACAAGGTGTACAGGCTTAATAAGGCACTTTACGGGCTTAAACAAGCTCCTAGAGCTTGGAACCATCGGATCAATCAGTTCTTGGAGAAGATTGGTTTTGTGAGATGTGTTTCTGAACAAGGGGTGTACACCAAGTACTGGAAAGATCAAGATAGAGAAGAGAAAATAATAGTATGTCTTTATGTGGATGATATGTTGGTGACCGGGAGCAAGCCAGAAGCTATTGCAGAATTTAAGTCTCAAATGCTTAGTGAATTTGAGATGAGCGATTTGGGAAGACTCAACTACTTCCTAGGCATTGAGTTCCAGTTCACAGAAGCTAGAACTATTATGTATCAGATGAAATACTCACGTGATCTTCTCAACAGGTTCGGGATGAAGGATTGCAATGCTGCAGTAACTCCAACGGAAATGGGTCTCAGATTAGAAAGGTGCACTGAGGAAGAAGATGTTGATCACACAGAGTTTCGAAGAATCATTGGGAGTCTGAGATACTTATGTAACACCAGACCCGATTTGAGCTATGGTGTTGGCATTGTTAGCAGACATATGCAGAGCCCGAAAGTTAGCCATATGAATGTCGTGAAGCGAATCTTACGTTATTTGCGTGGAACGTGTAACCTGGGTATAATCTTTCCATGCAAGAAGCCAGGGGTGAGATGAAGTTGGTGGGATTTGCATATGCAGATTGGTGTGGTGACAGGGAAGACAGGAAAAGTACTGCAGGTCACATTTTTTACTATGGCGAAGGACCAGTATCCTGGAATTCAGTCAAGGAACCCGTGGTGGCTCTCTCCTCCTGTGAAGCAGAGTATATAGCTGCTGCGCAGGTTGCGTGTGAAGTCGCATGGCTTAGGATGCTGTTGAAGGAGCTGAATGCAGATTTGATCCAACCACCAATACTGTTTGCTGATAATAAGTCTGCAATAGACTTAGCTAAACACCCATCAGCTCATGACAAAAGCAAACATATAGAGATGAGGTTTCATTTTTTGAGAGAGCAGGTTAATGACAAGAAGCTTGAAGTAGAGCACTGCAACACAGAAGATCAGAATGCAGATATCTTTACAAAGCCTTTGAAGGCCGCTAGATTTTGTAAACTTAGAGAATCTCTGGGAATTGTTCGATTTTGACTTAAGGAGGCATGTTGAGATTTAAGTCAATGTGTATGGGCCTATGCATGGGGCATGGTTACGTGCATGGGTTTATTTTCTGTTTTTTCTGTTGAGTTTGTTACTCCTTTCAAGTTTAAATAAAAAATCTACAAGGGTTTTAGAATACACCAATTTTTTTAAGTTTAAATTAATTTGACAATACAATTTGAAATAAAATTTATTTTTATTATAGTGGTTTAAAATATAAATAAAAATAAATTTTCACAATATTAATATTATTTATTATTTATTATTTTACTTTTGTTATAACTAGTAAATATGATAAAAATAGTCTAAATTATTCTTAAAAAATAATAAGATTTATAATAAGTAAAGATTTGATAATATTATAATAAGGTATGATGTTGAAGATTTAAATAAGTAAATATTTTTGTATTACTTATTAATAACAATTTTTATTGTCCTTAAATGTTTATTTTCTTATAATCTTTCTAAATTTTGTCATCAACTCTTATCAATTTTCTACGGAAATAATCATTATATCGAAAATTTAGGCACATATTGTCTAAACATAATTTGGGGGCAACATATAATATTATTTTTAATAATTATATATAATCGTAAACAAATGCTAATTTAACGTAGATTCAAATTTCGGTAAGCCAAAAGAAAACCATAAAACGCCGTTGCCGGGGATCGAACCCGGGTCGTCCGCGTGACAGGCGGAAATACTTACCACTATACTACAACGACTTGTATGTTGATTGGTTAGAAAAATACCTTGATGAACAATTGCTTACACTTGTTTTTAGTGAGTTTCGTTGAAGAGCATTAATGGCTACCTGCTTAAATTTGAACAGCTTTCTGTGTAATTGTTCAGATTATTGATTAGTTTTTGTTTAAGTAACTACCGCTAAAACTAGTTATAAGGAATTGTCGTTTTCATGCTGTCATTTAGTTTTTTCCTTCCTTTTGCCGATGGATGGTCAGCAGTAATAAAGCATTACTTTTGAATTGTGATTAAAACTAAAATGTTTTTTCTTTTCTTCAATCTTCTGTAGATATGGATATTTCGTCCTGGATTCAGAAAATGACAAGAAAAAAAGTGAAGGAACTAATTCTCAAGGGATTCAAACAAACAAAGATTCGGAAGCATACAACATCCTAAATAGATATTTCACACCTTCAAGGAGTTGTTACACAAATTTGTTCTTTCTCACATATTCTAATAACTGAAGGTGATGTCTGTCATCACTACTTCTGATCTTCGTTGATTAGTAAAGTTCTTTGGATGATAAAAAAATACTATTGATGTGCCATTTTCTCCCGCTGGAAAAAAAATACAAATCTTTTTCCAGAAAAATCCAATTTGATGACAAAATAGTTCACACTGTATGTGTAAGACAAGAAGGAAGCAAACAAAAAAGTTAGTAATTTACGGGTTAAGTTTAACTTTCTTTTGAACTAGGCCCGTTGATGAGAGGGCCCAAAAAAAGCTACAAAATTTGACGTTCACGTCCATTCCCAACAACTCATAAGATTTTATTCATAAATTGGTAGATCCTTCGCATGACGAAAAATATTCGTGACCAAAAAAATAAGCCCGGTTGAAAAGGAGTTGCTTCACCGATTGCTACTCCAGAATTATATACTTATGCAACAATGAGATTTGACAAGGACAAGTAAATCTTTAAATTCCAACGTCAATTTTCACTTTTTTCGTATTCATAGGCGAGGGTCCCTCTTTAGTCCTACAAAATACTATACTTATTATGATGATGTTTTTTTTTCCATGGTTTTGTTTTGAGTTTATTAAAGACAGCATGAAAGTAAAGTTAGGGGAAGGATAAGATGTACACGACAAAGTAAGAAGGCACGGCTTAAAAAAACTGAATTGATGGGCAAAACACCCCAATTCCAAGATTTTTCAATCAAAGATCCAAATCATGCAAAAAGAAAAAAAACAAAAGAGCTTTTTTTTTCCTCTCTCTCTCTCTCTCTCTTCTTATCGAAACTTAATCACAGAATTAACATGATGGACATTATTTATGAAACTCAAGTACGACAAACTCCAAATGAGAAAGAAAAAGCCGGTTCCTCCATTTCTTCATCCTCAGTTTTTTACTCAACAGCAAGGGGCACAGACTCAGCCTGAGGTAGTAAAAAAACAACGAAAACATAAACATTAACAAGTTGAAAGACATTGCATAATGTTCCATACATAATATGTAACATACTAAATAAACATACCAATTTGCGGTACTTGAGAGCATAGAACATCTCAAGATAGCGGCGACTCTCACGGCGATCGAGGTTAGAAACATGCTTCCAGAAACCATAAACACCAGTGAGTGTGAGAAGCCTCTGGGAGTAAATCTGCCATGTGTACCTGTGGAGGAGGAACAAAGAAAGAGGTTAACTTTTTGATTTCTGATTTCTGATTTCTGATTCATAAATTTTTGCTTACTTCTCTTCAATACGTTGGAGACCAGCTTGAGAGATTTTGTCCCAGTGAGATGGGTCAACCTTGCACTTCTCGAAGAAGTCAACAAGGAGATCAGCAGCACGGTCACCGTGGTAAGGATCAATGTGGAACCCAGATTTTCCATGAACAATGATCTCAGCAGGTCCACCATTGCATGTTGCGAATGTTGGCAACCCACAAGTCATGGCCTCCACCACTGTCAAACCAAATGCCTCATACACCGCAGGCTGAACAAACGCACCCCTCGTGTCACAGATCACACGGTACAATTCTCCGTTCCTCACACGGTTCATCTGAGACGATATCCATCTGAATTGTCCGTTCAACTTGTACGTCTCGATCAGGCCATACATCTTCTTCATCTCCGCCTTCTCTTCCAGGTCCTTCGACTCCTTCCTCCTGTCTCCGGCCACCACCACAAGGTTCACCAGCTCCCTCAGCTTCGCGTTCTTACCGTACCACTCCACCAGTCCTGTGATGTTCTTCACGCGGTCCAACCTCGCCATCGTGAAGATAATCGGCTTCGTGCGGTCCTTCAGCACACATCTGTTCAATTCAAAGTCGTCACACTTTCATTAATTAAAACCTTGCATCATATAATGATTAGATAAGACAAAGGAAGTGAGAGGAGACACTAACATGTGTTCTTCGTTCTCGACTGAACTGTAGAGAAGCTCTTCGATTTCGGGGTGGAAAGAGGTCAACCTGCGGCTAGTTTCGGTTGGGGGGAAGTAAATGGTTTGATCGGCTCCGGGAGAGACAATGTTGAATTTTGGATCGAACACATCGATACCGTGCACAACACGGTAGAGTCCAGGAAGGGTGAAGGCTGTGTGAGACTCATACTGTCCAACAGTGTCCTTGCTGTAAACGATTCAAGAGATTTGGTAAGTCGATCAGTAAGAAAATTGGGTGAAAGAACAAAACAACAAACTCACCTTCCAGCAATCTCTTGGAATGTACTGGTGATAATGAAATCAGTGTGGTTCATGGCAAAAAGATCAGCTGTGAATTGGCAAGAGAAGTGGTATCTCTCTTCCAGTTTTTTCCAGTAAATGTCGGATTCAGGGTATTTGGTCTTCTCAAGTGCATGAGCAATGGTACACTACATTGGTAAACATAAAATCTTAGGCCTCTGAGTTCCGATATATATCCATAGTTATCACAACTTTAACAAGATAATCGTGGACCAACCTGAGTGACACCTAATTTATGTGCCAACAAAGAGGCAACAATGTTTCCATCACTGTAGTTTCCAACGATCAGATCTGGCTTGCCCTGCAACTCTTTGGCAAGCTCATGAGCAACATCCTGTTAACAAGAGACAATCGATTAGAGAAGTGAAAACACAACAAAATGCATAACCGCTGTTAAAATTATGATGAGGTAAAAAGTTTACCTCGGTGTAAGTTTCCAAGTATGGCCAGACTTCGAATCTTGAGATCCACTGGCGAACAATTCCCTTCTCAGTTCTAAAGGGAACTCGAAGAATGTGAGAGTGTTCGGTTCCAAACACCTTCTCAAGACGTTGGCCGCAAGTAGTACCTACTGCATCTGGGAGAAGACGGGTGATCTGCATTTAACAAGCATCAATTAGAAGAACAACATATCCCACACGCACTAATAAGACTTCAAAAATGTACGTATACTAGGACGTACGATGAGAATACGAGGAACAATGTCCAATCCTTGTTGCTTAATGCGATGGAGCATCTCATTCTCCAAAGCACGAACTTGATCCAAGATGTAAACAACCTGACCACCAGTGTCGGGGTATCCCAAGACATTATCTTGGGCAAAGTAACCGTGGGGAGAAAGAATAACAACATTAAACACCATAGGGATTCTTCCGAGGAAAGTCTCAAGGGTGCACGGATCAGGGGCCTCAAGAAGATCCAAGAGAAGTTGAATTGACTCCAGCACACGCTCAGCGTTGTCACCCCACCCTCTCTCCAAACCAATCTCCTGGAACTTGTGCTCAAATGCTGAGTAGGGGGTTTCAGGAGGCACCGTGCCCAGATACTCCTCAGCTTTCCTCAGAACATGTTGAAGAGCATCCGGGTTTTGAATTCTGTCATTCAACATCAAAGTCTGCATACCAACAACATAATCAGTCAGCAAAACAACCAACTAACTACATGCCTTGTGTTTAACATGTTAGAGAAACTGTTTCCACAACCATAATAGATTTCAACTCCAGATCTGGTTACTAGACATGGTACAAACATGGATGCAGATACTCAACTCATTGAACTACTGAAGAATGTGCCTAATGCATATCACTCTAGTTTAAATTAAAGGCCAGAAATAGATCCCTACCTTTCCCTTGACGCTGTGAAGCCTGAGGAATTCCAAAAGCGGGTGCAGGCTCTCCTTGTCATGGAAGAGTTTGGCAGAAAGGTGACGGTTGAGGAACTGCACGCCATTTCCAATTGACTTGTTAAGAGTTGGGCGAGGGAAGGATGCGGTAAAGGGTTCAAAGTCCAACTCAAGCACGAAGTTGCCATTAGAACTGCAGTAAGAGTGAAAAAGACGTTTACAAATAGTGTAAGCAACATAAGAAGTACACCATTTAACACAAACTCCGAACATTTTCTTCACCTTCCATCAACAAGTTCCTCCTTGAAGCGCAGGTACTCAGCAGGTTGCAACACCTCAACAACAAGAGCGTGCACATTCACTCTCAGATACTCCCACACACCAGGCCTTGGACGAACGGCCAGAGCAACCCATGGTGGCAAAACTATGGCTTCCTACAACATACAAAGAGAATAAACAACGAAATGAGAAAACCAGCAAAACAGACACCATACATCATAGCTAAAAACCTCATGTACAAAACTCAAAAGAATTGGTTACCTGAGTAGATCTCAAGACTTCTCCAAAAGCACCATCGGTAAGCTTCTGTCTGCTCTCCTCGGGGATTTCCTCGAACTCGGCAATGACCTGATGGTGTTGCAAGATCCCCTTGCCCTTGCCTTCGATCCTGTCAAAATTCCGTAAATTTGTTAGTGTTACACGATTTGCTTCCCGACACATACGTAGTAGAACTTTCACCACCTTTTTACGACACAAACACAGACACAAACATAACTTGAGCTTTCCTTGAACCAACTCACTGTCTAAACACAGTTAGTGGAACTTCCACTAGAGAGAAAACACACACACATACACGAATTGAACAATTTTAAACAAACTCATTGTCTAAACATAATTAGTAGACCTTCCACCACCTTTAAAGAGAGAAAAAACACACGTACAAAAATTATGCAACCTTAAACAAACTCACTGCGTAAAACCCTTTGACCATGAAAGAACTCTTAAACCAAAAACTGAAATGATGAGTTTACCTTGACAGAAGGGCCAGAATTTCGTTCCTGTTGGCAGACAGGGTTTCATCGAGCCTCTCACGGAGACTGTGGACACGGGTCAAACGATCGGTAGCCATTGGCTTGGAAGATCACAGGGAAAGACTTCAACTGCGACAACAAAAAGCATTGTAAGACGCGGATCAAGGATATACAAAACATGTCATCACGAAAAACCATTAATCTCGAGTAATCGCAAAGTCAATACCCCCAAACAATTGATCAAACAATAAATAAAAACATAAAAAATATTCTACAAAACTGGATTGGATTTCAAGACCAATACCACCCACCCCCACCAACCAACTGTCCAAAAAAATATAATACCAGATCTTCTACTTTTTTCTACTGAGATTTCAACCTTAAACAGTGCTGCAGAAGAATAATTGCAAGATGCACTTTCTTTTTCCCCTGTCACCAACTTGTCCTTTTAAATCATAATTACATTAATTAATTAGAACAAGAATAGCAATTAACAACCCACCAAAGTGGTTGAAAGAAAGTCCTGTGCTTGGACTATTGTTTTAAACATAAATTGAATATTCCACTCAAGGCTTAGCTTAAACCTCTCATAAGTCTCAACCGTTCATCCCGAAGAAAAAAGAAGACTTCCTTTTGAATTTTTAATAATAAGAAACCAACAAAGAAATCCTGGGTTCGAGGCCAGGCTGTACACAGTGTTATCTTCATTTGTTTTGTTTTGTTTTTTTTAAGACAGAACACGCATTCAAGAATTTAATCCTAGTAACAGGTTAAGGAATAACAAAAAAACAGACCGACAGGATCATCTTCCTCACAAACCGAATACAATCTAAGAACAAGTTTTTCTGAGTAAAATTGAACAGAGTAGACCCAGAAACAGAGTTGGTGTAACCGCACCACCCCATGATATTATATGGCATTATTAGAGACCCCTTTATCAGAGAATGGTGTCTGATCCATTGGTTAGAATAGAATGAACATGCAAGAACATGAAAATCGGTCTAAAGTGGAAGCGGTGAACAGAGCACCGAAACAGGGGAGGGACAGAACAAGAAAAAGAAAGAAGAAAAAGGAACACGAAAGAGAAAAGAGAAAGAGAAAAAGAACAAACAGTACTTACGAAAACAAAATGAACGCAAAATAGAGAGGGGGTTACAAAGAGAAGAAGTGAATGAATGGAAACTGAGGTGGTGGCTGCGTCAATTTATAGACAAGAGGAGCACCAAGCAGAACGGGAATTTCACATATGCGAAATAAATTAATAAATTAAATAAAAGCTTTAATTAAGTAAGAGATTCACCAAAGGTCAAAAAAAACTTTATCTATCTTCTTTCTTACTCCACCGAGGGTGGTTGAGTAAAAATGCACAGGGTATAATAAAGGTATATTCTTAGTGTTGCTGCAAAATATAAATAGAATTATTAGAATATGCATTCTTACAGGGATTACTTTGTGCCACGTCAGCCTTTTATTTTATTTTATGGTATTTTTTTACTTATACTATCGTATTATTGCGCTATATTTCATCTGTTGAGCTGGATCAGAATGATTTTATGGTACAATCATTATACTCTTTTAACTGTACGAGATGTGGCTTTTTTTCCGTGCAATAAGGCGTTCTTTTATGGAGAACAGAACATTTTTTAATTTATTTTTATTTGAAAGTTAGTGCAGTAACTGAACATAGCTGTGACTGTTTAATGAGAACGTTAAATGTGTAATAAATTATGCCCAAATTAATGTCATTATAGTTCAAGCTTTGTGTTGGTCTCAGGATCATAAGTATTTCGAATGCATAAATCCATGTTTCAAAAAACCGTGTGCGCAACAAATCAGGGTACTATTGCATCCCCGATAACTACGATCCGTACACCTGTCCATTAAAATGAAATAAATGTAAAATGTTACAAATTAAAAAAGAAAAAAAAAAAGGGGTAATAATGAATAAATGTAATTTACTCTGGTTCTTGATGCCCAAGGAATTAATTAAAACGAGTGATTGATAAGTTTTATCTTGTGGACCAAATATTAGCTATTTAATCATCATAAGTGCTTAGACATGAAGAAATCAAAAATCATGAGAGAACATAACTCATGTTATGAGAGTGTTGTATACGTTTTACTCCATTCAATGAAAATTAAGCGTGAAAACCTTTTTGTTTGGTAATAAATGGATTAATTTTAGAATATTATAAAATTTTGGGGTATGGATAAAATTGAAAAGTTGCGCTCGGATCACGTGGGATTGCAAGGATGAAGTGTCACGTGAGGTGTGAGTAGTTTGAAACGGTGCTTACGGTGGATTGGTGGGTGCATTGTGATGTTCGTCACAACATAGAAAAGACTTTTCGATTATATGTGTGTATAAATAATATTGTAATAAAACTAAAAATAAAAAAATAAAAATAGCTATATATGATGAGGTAGACCTTATGAAGAATATGCTCTGAATTAAAAAAAAAAAAAAGTCAGATGAGTAGCCAGTGATGATTACTATATGACAATTCACCTCATGCAAATATCGAAAATACCAAATTTTGACGTTGTAAATAATATACGTGTTTCCATTTATAAATGGCAACTTGCATTTGAAATGCCAGAACTCGGAGGAGGAAACAAAGCTGTTATTATTGCTTTTTATTATTTGAAAAGAATAGAATTTGGCCAGAAAAACAAGAAATGTGTTAAAATGAAAAGAAAAGGATTTGTTGGTTCTAGCGAGTTCCAAAATTCACCTAAATTTACCATTTGAAAGAAACAGTAGTGTTTGATAATATTTTATAGTTTGCCTCGAAAAGAACCATTCATTATTACTAGCATGCCAACTTTGGTGTGGTTTATTTGTTGTTTTCAGAAACCACTTTTGTCTGTCACAGCTACCGTTCTTGCACTCTCTCTCTCCGACTCATCGTCTCTGTTTTTAAACTCGTATCCTTATCCATTTTTCCCCACTCCGTTCGTACCCAGCACTTCTTTTGTTCTTATTATATTATACTAAGTATGTGCTAATTTTGCAGCCCTAATAAACAATTCATTTCTTTAATCACCTTTAGTATTATGTGGTTCCTGTAGTATTTGACTCAATGCTCTTGTCGCATCCTTTAAACTGCTGATGGGATTGTTTATGTTACAATAATAAACGAGTGTCATCAATGGTGCTATTTAAAGACAAGTCTTACCAATGTTTCTAGAAAAATAAATCACTTCTAATTAAAATTCATTTCGTTTCTGAAATTAGGTTAACTTTATGATGATTGAATTATTATTCTTTTCCTGTGTTTTTCTACACTTTACTCATTGACTTTATGTGTAAGAATGGATAGAACGTCCTAAACAAAATTTATGCCACTAGAAAATCGTAACCGTTGATAATAGTTCTAACAAGAAGACTGAAATTCATTAAATTTGTTTTTCTGAAAAAAAAAATTACTTTTTTTTACTTATTAAGTCAAAACAATAAACTACAAAAACAGTACAGCGATTAAATTAAATATTTAATAAGTTAGATTGGTGAAGGCAAGTTTTATTGAGAAAGGTGTCGTAAACTAATGTCATTTAAAAAGTTGTATACAGAAATTGTTATAGTGATGAATTTCTTACGCATTTAAATAAAAGTTCTTCTCCTTTGTATTAATCAATAGAAAGACATACGTCAGTTTACGAATGCTTTTTTTTTTTTTTTGGACAAGATGTATATATGGTCGTTCTTTTACATTTGTAGATAAAAATAAAGCTTAATTATCATATACTTACCGTATAAAAGCTTTATTTATGGTTATCCAGTCTTTAATAAAACATTCTTAACCTTTACAGCAAAATTTTAAAAGTTTGAGTTTAGTTTCTGTGTATTATATACATATATAAAATTTATCTTACGTTTAAAGTAATAAGTGTAAAAGGTAACAAATATATCATGTAAATTTTTTTGTATAATTATAATTACAAAATATTTACTGATTTTATTAGTTTACCAATCTGTCGAAGAATTGTACTTATTACCATGTTAATTAATAAGTTTTCCTTTCTTAATATATATTTTTAGATGTCAAACTCAAATTCAGATTCTTTATTTGAATAACTTACTTCTAACCTTGCATTGCACTTAATGTTTACATTTAAATATTAGAAAACATGTAATAAATTTAATTTAATGATTAAGTGTTTTACATTTAAATATTATGAAAATAATTTATTTAGTAAAAGTTTTGTAAGTGGTTTTTATTAGAGATGACAATGTGGGACCGGTCATGCAAGTTGATCCCTTAGTCCCCAAGACAAAGTGCGAGATAGATCGAGTATTTTTGCACTAGTGCAGTACCCCCTTTTGGCCCCGGTTATTTTCGAGATTCTACCTCGGTTTAAGAACTGAGGCATATTAAAGCGAGGCCAAAAGACACTTCTTTTGACCTCGGTCATTACCTGAAGCCATAGATCTCTTTTCTGTCTCGGTTGCAGAGAGACCGAAGCCATAGATTCAATATTTAAAAAAAAAAAATTTGCAGCCTCCGCGAAGCTTCCTCGCGCACCAACCATGGCAGTTCACGTTCCACCATTGTCGGCAACCACCGCTTTTCCATGTTCTCTGCAACGTGCAGCCACCGCAGCACAGCGCTTGCAGCTGAACCATCACCACCGCGCTTTCACGCTGCCATCACCATCGAGAGTTCATCTTCACGCTCCCAAACCTCGCCGTATGCTCCTGTTTAACGGCGGCGTCTTCCTTCTCCACCAAAACAGCATCCACAATGTCGTGGTAGTCGCCGCTGCCCGCGGCGACGAGAGCGGCCTAGACGGGGTCGAGGTAGGGATTAAAGGCGGCGAATTCCAAGTAAGAGCCTTTGTAAAGATTGTCGTGGCGGTCGAGGAGGGCGACGCCAGAAGGGGAGGCGATGTAGGGTGCATGGGAGGAGAGTTGCAGAGGGCGTCGTCATCGTCGACGGTGTGGTTTGGGAGAAGAGTTAAGGCGTTGTGGTGGGTTTCCAAGAGAAGGGGAGTGGAAGACGAGAGGAGGTCGTGGGGGCCGAATTGGTGAGGGAGGAAGTGAGAGAGAGAGAGAGAGAGAGAGAGAGAGAGAGAGAGGGGTGAATTGCGGCGCTGATGAAATTTATAAATTAGGGTTTCTGGGCAGGGTTATAGGCCTCGGTTCTATTTCAACCGAGGCCTAAAACTGTCCAATATTGCCTCGGTCAAAAAGCAACCGAGGCCAAATGTGTTCTTGCTGGCGCCAATTTTAAAATTTTCATTTCTGGACTGCCTAATAGGCTTCGGTTCTTAAGGAACCGGAGCCTAAAGCCGCTTACGGCACCGGTTGTTTGTAGAACCGAAGCAATATAGATTGCTGAAATTGCAAAATTGCCACCGCCTCCTTATAGGTTTCGGTTCCGCCATAACCGAGACCTATAAGGCGAGGTAAATTATCAAATCTGCACTAGTGTTGTTATGTTTAATTTCACATATATTCAAATTCCATTAATATTCATATATAGAAAACATACAAAGTTTTTATAATAAATCAGTCAGCTAACACCTTAAGGTTCTAATCCACTCACTAAACACATCTTCTTGTTGACGAAAAGTACCTTTTCAATTAACGATAGATTTAACCCCAAATTCAACCGGTAAAATACATCATAGGACTAAATCATGCTAGCAAATCACAATACAATAATGTAATGAGTAATTCAATCATGTATGTATTTTAAAAAAAGTGCAATTAACTTGCTTCCCTTAATTGTTATCTTGTTTAAACAGCTCTATAAATGTCAAACACTTATAACTCCATAGGTTGCTCTATCTACACATAGAAACATCACAAGAACGATCGACATACCGTTATGATTATTTATCAATAAAGGACTCATAGTGATGATTAAAAAGACGCATGCAAACTTATAAGAGAGCTAACATGCAGCAGAAAACAGAAATAGACAAAAAAGATTATGGAAACTCAATTTTCGCAAAACAGATAAACTAATCGGTCCAAATTGAAGAGCTCGCCGAGAGAATCAACTCTATGGTCTCGATTTTTCAATCAGGCGACCAAAGAGACAAAACTCCTAGAGAAAAGTCAAAGAATTTTAGAAGAAAAGTGGTTTCTAGATAGACTGTGTTTTAAAATAATAAAACTTTTTTATAACAATTTTATTTATACTACTAATTTTTAATATTAAAATAATCGAGTCTCAATATTTTTAAATCACTATCACTCTTAAAATATAATTTTCTAGAATTTTACGATTTATATTTTAATGTGAATTTCACATCTTCAAGTGATTTTAAAAATTAATTTTGGATGCCTCTAAATAATTTATTAACACAAATTGATTTTAAAAATTGATTATGAGAATATTCAAATGAAACCAGACATGCATTTATTTCAATTTTATTGTGAATGGTTTATAGTATGTAAAACATTAAAGCAAAATTATTATTATTATTATACATTTGTATAAATTTTATATGTGAAAAACTATTAAATTAATAATAAATAAAACACTATAAGAATGCAAAAAACTAATAAAATATACACATGGCAATCATTCTTGTAGATAATTTTTTTTTTGAACAAGATCTATGTAAATTATTTGTATTCATTAATATTTGTATTCATTAACAAAAATAGAGTATGAGTACAGGTATAGATAATATTTTTTAAAATCGAATATAAAAATAAGGCTGTATTTTTATTTTATTAAATAATTAAAAATATTATATTAAATATCTAATTTGATTACTTATTCTTATCATACACCTCTAATCATTTTAACTATTTATATAATTATACATTTTTTTTATTTAACATTAAAAAAAAAGTTTTATTTAAATATTAAATACTTGATAACAGAGTTAAATATATTTTTCATCGAGTACTTCTAATTTTCATTCATAAACTAAAATTAAATAGTTAATATTTATATTTATAATAATAAATAACATATAAAAATATACATATACAACCACGGTGTGAAACACTAAAATATAAAAATAGGAATGAAAATAAATTTTTACACAAATTGTTGCATAAAATTTTTTGAGAAAATGTGAACGATTGAAAATATCATCATTAACTACTGAAATTGGCAGCTGAACCAGATATGGAAGGAATTCAAAGAAGGTAGATGCAGTCAGTGGAGAGGATGATGAGATAATAAATTGATTAAATTAATGAAAAAATAAATAAATTTGCAAAATACTCCATACAATACAATGACGTGTCATTCTCTCCTTGGAGTAACATCCATGCATTAGATATGCTCATGTCCCATCTTCTTCATCTTACACATATGACACGTGTGTCTTGGTGGGTCCCAATTTAATGAAGTGGCCAAGATTCTATTCTGACGTGTCACTAACCACCGACACCATCTTTGCCTTTGTTTGTATTTTCTTTTGGCTCATCAATTCCGCACATTGTTTAATGTTCCTGACTAACCCTCTTTCCTCTAATCAGGATCTTTAAGATTCTCTAATTAATAAAATAAAATATATTCGAAAATGAGAAAAAAATCACCTCCAGAAATTTATTGACCCTCAAATTAATAAAAACATAAAAGAATAAATTAAGAAAAAAATATAAAATAGTAATTATGTTTGTTTAATATAATTAATTGACAAATTATATTTTATTTAATTTAATATTTTTATATGTATATATCTTTATTATAATATAATATTTAATGTACTATATTATATTTATTACGGAAATAATATATACAGATTATGCATATTTTATAAAATTGCTTGAGTGTTTATTTAAAAGAATTTATTAATTTAAAATTTTAGTTGAGTTTTTATTGGAGTGAAAATTAAAAATAAATTTTAAAAATGAAAATAATTAAACCAAAATTACTTTTCGAAATGAAAAAACACAAGAAAAATAAACCTTTTTGATAAGACGTGAAATAATTTAATTTAATAGTATTCATATGAGAATATTATTTATTCTAAATTTAAATATTAGTAAACTTGATTTGTAAGAACTTAATAAAAGAAGTGTTGTAAATATAAGATTGGTAGGAAGAGTAATAAGAGAAGATGTGGGGAAGGAGTGGGTGGGAGGGTAATTTTGTGGTGGTGACCAGTCCCACCTGCGGTGGGTCCACTTTGTCTCCAAGGATAGTAACATTTTGGGTACTAGATCGACAGTATCAATGTTCTGTGCAACTTAATTGTACTTCAATTTTTTAATAATCTTATCTCCTAGTTTTTATTTTAAAAAATAACTGAAAGATTTTAATAAATCATTGTTTATATTATTATTATAACAGTGAGTGTTAAATATTTTTATTAATGTTTCTTAACTAATTTAGTTCTTTAATAAAATTGACTTTATTTATCTTGAGGACCAATTAATCTATTATTGGCAAAGGATATAAAATACAAAAAGTCAATTATTATATATTTCTAAATGATATATAATATGGTTTATCTTTGAAAACTTTGAAAGATAAGTCAATTTTCCAATAAAAAAGTCATAATATTTCTAAATAATAAAATTAGTTTAATTTTTAATTTATATTGATATATTGTATTTGAATATTATTATAATGTAATGGACGATGAATTACAGTTTATTAGTATTTGGATTGAGTTATATGTATATTCATTAATGGAAATGATGATGTTATGGTTGTGATTCAATCTCTCTTTTTTTCTCTTCTTATGACATTGAAAATTTGGAAATAATATTGTTGGTTTGACTAAAGAGGAAATATTGGTTATGCAGGTGATAGTTAGATTTTATCTATCCATCAAGGAATTATTACAAAGGCATGCTCAATTAAAAATAAGTCAAGTTAATTAATTACATCTACTTCATTCAAGTTTATTTATATGTATAGTATATATTGTATTAAGGATTAAGGTGGAGTTTTGACTCTCTGATAATTATTTGAAATGATTGTGATATTTGAGTTAACTTGTGTTAAGTTATATTTGAGACTTGAGATAATAACTATTTTGAGTTAAAGTGATTTACAATATTTATTGATTGCAAAATTAGTCTTGTAGATAAATCTAATTCACCATCACAAAATTGACTTATTTAATAAAATTTGCCATACTTATATTTTATAAATTAGTTTTATTTTTAATTAAATATGAAATCTTCGATCCTATAAAATCAGTCTACACTACTTTTATACATCATATTACAACAAAAATCATAACTACATTATTACAAGAGCTAATCTTATCATCCTAGTGAGTTAAAGTAATACTTTTATAGATTGAGGAAGAATCACGTACATTTTCAACTTATATAGATTTAAGGATCGAGGAAATCACATATATGTTGCCATTCTTATATACATTTGTTGCAACAAAGTGTTGCTCTATATGTTGAAATTAATTCAGGGTGTCTACTCCATCTCACACCATGTATATATAAACCTAAACAAATTTAAAACTTCACTCATCTTCCTTTCAACACCCATCCTCTTTTCAACTCTTGCTGTTAACAGCACAGTGCGTTTCAGAAAAGCAAAATCAGATTGATAAAAAAAAAAAAAACTCTTTTCACTGACATTTTAGTTGTCGTTGTCTCTGTCTTTTACCAGTGTCTTAAATGCAGAACGGTAACACTAATCTTCAACTCAACACTTCACAGTCGGAGATCGAATGAAGTTAGTGGTAATTTTTTTTTTCTCGGGATAAAGGTTGTTCCTTTTAACGTGGTTTAAGATATCTCTTAGGAACCAAGAAAGTATATATTTTATATACTATCTTTTCAATTTTTAGTCAAAAAAAGTGACACTTTTATTTATTTCTGTTCTAATTCATCATTAATTATTTTTTAATTATAATTATGTTTCTTAAATCAAATTTATAGTAATTTATTTTCCGTTATTAATTATTAGGTTAATTCTAGTACTTTTTGTATTAATGGGAGGAATTTTTTCAAATACAAGTGAAGAAGAAAGCATGAAATAAAAAAAAATGACAACGCAATTTCTTATCTCTATCTAATAATTGTTTTGCCCTAAATTTTGTCTGAAACCATTTGAGTGAAAGTTGTTACTGTCTGTCCGCCGCGGTTTTTGTTTTGGTGAATTGGTTTGAGCAGGTTGTCGTGTGCGTTGTGTTGGGTTCCCTTTATGAATGGACGCACTTTCAAGATTTGTACGTACCAAGTGCACTGTCACTATTCCTCACGTGATCAACCTTATCCGTTTCTATATTCCTTTTCCATTTACCTATCTCTATTCATTCTTATTCATCATTTATCTCACCTTAAACAAATCATTTATTCAAATATATCTAAATAAAGGCATTTTATTATAAAATATATATATATATATATATATATATATATGGTGTTTATTATTTGTTATATTTACAATGTGGCCTGGTTATTTTATTTAACGTTATTTTTGATTAGTTTTTTGAATGTTGTTGTAGCAGTGCATGAGCGTCCATACATGGAACACGTGAGTGATGCAGTGTCAGATAGAAGAGTCAGCCTTTTGCCTTTTCCTTTTTATCTTTTTCTACATCAAAACTTTTATTTATTAACGACGACTTTACGTCACCACTCACGCAGTAGATGGCAAATTACCATCACGATAGAGATTTTATTATACTATTTAGTAGTTTCTTATTTTCCAAGTAAAAAACCTATGTTTACCCTCTTTTTATAGTTTTTTTTTTTTTTTTTTTAAGTTGGTGACAATTGGTACAACCAGTATCGTAATAGACTAATAACACATTGGTATATTTTGAATTGAGTTGGAATATATATTCAGAGAGAAATAACGTCAACTTTTATTTAAGAAATGTTGCATAAATGATAAAATATGGTACAAATAAATTTTATAAGAAATATCTAAGTTTCGGAGCGAGAGTAAAAATATAAAATTAAATATCATATAATAAATAAAGCCACAAAATAAATATTTTTGAGATTTTTTAGTTAAAAGAGATGTAAAATCTTATGCAAGTTAGACTCAATATATATATATATATATATATATATATATATATATATATATATATATATATATATATATAATTTCTTTTTAATAAACTATATTTAAAATTAAATTCATATTTTAGATTATTTTTGTAAACAACAATAACAACACAACCATAACAACAACGTTTAAATAGATGTAATAGTATATTTGAGAAAAAAAATGACAAAATTAAATATAATGAGTAAATATTAATTTAAGTTTCATATTGAATAAAAAAAAAAGTTAAACATCATCATATAAAAATAAAAATTCAAAATTCTAATGTTTTAAATTTTTTTTATTAAAAATGGGTTAATTTCTTATTCAGATTGAGTTTAAGTAACATATACGATAAACTTTTAAGAAAACAATTATATTTTCTATTATCTAAATTCAAAATAAATAAAAAAACAGTTTTTTTTTATTATCTAAGTTAATTTAAAATTTTAAAAGTCAAATTCAACCGCATTTCACTGCTTAACATTAATAAAACAATTATGTAAAAACTTTCTTAAACTAACTTCATAATTGAAAGTATTTTTGCGGAGACAAAAGTTATCCTCAACTAATAACTTGACAATGACTAGATGTATTTTATACACAGAAAAACGAGTTCAATCACCGTTACAGTAGTGACAACAATAAAATAAATTTAGGTCATTTTAAACTTTATCACCACCTCCTCCACGTAAAAAAAAGTATAATTTGAAACGTACGGAGCACAAAGAGTCTTTGGGTAGTGAGTGATGAGTGGATTTCTATTAAACTATAAGGTTAATGTAAAACATAATTTTTTTTTGGTTTTATTAACCAAACTACACAACTTAGTCATGGTTTTTCTTTCTGAGAGTGACTTAATTCAAGTTTTGACTCTTTCAAACATATATTTAATCAAACATGCCATGCAAAATATCTACGAGGTGGTTTGGTTTGCCTAATTAAAACCTAACTCATGAGACAATTTTTTCATTAACACACCTACTTCTATTTCTAACAAAGCTTGGAATTCTTTCCCATCATCATTTGTAAAACTTGCATCACCAAACCAAGTTCTCAATATATATATATATATATATATATATATTATCTCAATAAACAGTGAACTGACTTCTAAATTAAAAAAAAATGGAACTTCCGATTGAATTAAAATTTTTGAAGATGAATTACACACTCAAAGATAAGGATAATGCATCTCAACTCAAGTAGAAAAATAATTACTAAAAAATTAATCGATTTTTAAAATCACGTTCACAAGCATAGTTAATTTCCAAACTGTTTGGTACTTTTTGTGAAGTATAGAAACAAGCAGAAGAAAAAACGACGAGGAAGTGCGTTTCTAAAGATGAAAAGTAGAAACAAAAAAGGTGTAAAAAACTCACTTTTTTATTTCCCACTTTCACATGAGCTTAACTTTTCTTTTTTTCTTTCTTCTCTTTACCAACTCTACAACTAGCAAATTGTTATTGATAAATTATGGCAAAGGTTCAACTAAGCTAATTTATTATACCCACAATATCATTGAAATATACGCATTTTCATCAATATTGTACTTTAAATTGAAGGTGCGCATACTTCTTTTCATGTTTTTTTTTTCTTGGTGTTTTGTTTGTTTCTTTTTTTACGGTTAAACCCGAATAGGTTTCGTTGATAGAAATGTGAATCCCGAAAAGAAAAAAATTTAATAATATAGCTGTGAACTGTGAACAGATATTAAATTAAATCAGACTTTTAAATTTAAATTCTCTTTTTTTGTTTGCATCATAAGCATGTTGAATTGTAAGTTACGACAAAACGAAGATATCTCTTCTTTCTTTTTCTCAAGATTTTTAGATGATTATAAGGAGAAGATATGTGGAAAGAATGTTTCTATTCAGAAATTTGAGATTAAGTAGAAGATATGTGGAAGAATTTTTTATTCAAAAATTTGAGATTAAGGAGAATATATGTCGAAGATGTTTCTGTTATGAGTCTAAGTCTCGTCGAAATAAGTAAGTTCAACAGAAAAAAATAATAATAAACCAATTATAGATTTGAGGTGATGTAAATTAGTTATATGAATTGAATTAATGTTTCATTAGTGTTATAATTTCTTAGTAATTTTTTCTTTCAAAATATTCATTAATTATTAAAATTGATATCTAGATGTGAATCAAAGTTGATATCTTATTAAGTGATATCAAAGTTAATATCTTAATGATGGACTCAAATGAATATAATATGGATAAAAAATTATATCAACTTAGATAAATACAACATAACTAAAACGATCATTATAAATATTTATTTTATTTAGAACAACTCATAAGAATTTAATCGATATTCTCTAACATTTTTGTGTATTTTATACTATTGAATCAACAAAGAGTATAATAGGTTAAACAACAAATGATTGAAAAAAGAAATTAAATAAATAATTTCATATTGATAATATTATCTTTTTAAATGCGTGACAATTGAGAATTTAAGTGTGAGTTTAAATTTCACATTGAGTAAAAATGAGATAATTGAGCATCATATAAGGATGAAGACCCATAAACATCGCCTTACGATTTTTGTTAAGAGTGATATCAATCTCTTATGTGTAGGTTGAACTCATGTCTTATTGGTGTTAAATCTCTCCGGTGATCCCTGACAGTGATCAGGAAAGTAAGTCTCTTCTTAAGAAGAATTCAAGTGTGAGTTTAAGTCACATCATATAAGAATGAAGTGGGTTGAGAGTGTTAGTAATTTTGGGTCATGCATATATATAATACATAATTAAATGTGTTAGTCCCATTATTTATAAAGCCAAATAATAAAGTGATCTGACTAAATTAAAGATTTGGCTAAAGGCATATGTCATGAAAATAATGTATAGACCAGTTAGTAATTTATAATTTGATGAGGGGCCAAATTAGAAATACTAAAACTTAAGTAATTCAGTTTATAAATGGTCGTGTTCTCCTTCTGAGAGCACATAGAGAGTCATAATGCACTCTTCCTGTTCCTTTCTCCCTATCCCCATCAAGAGAGAAAACCAAAGGGAAATACAGGAGGAAGATCAAACCAAAGGGAAATCAAGGTGCTCTACAGGAGGAAAATCACTGTGTATATAAGAGTGTTCTAATATTATCGTTATGGTCAATTCAGGTACGCTTCCGTTTACTATTTACAACATGATTATCAATATGGGGATGAGATATTGTTTATGAATTTATGATTGATTATTAGAATCAATATTATGATCATATTCTCCGTTTATGCTTACAGAGAGTGGTATCAATCCCTTATGTATGAGTTGGACTCATATTTTATTAATATTAAATCTTTCCGATAATTCTCTAAGAAAGACCCAAAATTACTCCAATTTTTTTATGAAATTTAAGTTTAACAAAAAAAAATAAAGGTACGAATTTCGATCAGCTTTCTTAAATGCCAAATATCTCCACTATCAAAATTGTATACCATCCTTTTCATAATTATCTCTAAAACTTTACACACTTTGTGCCGTACAGAGAATCCAAACCCATAAGTTGCTTGATATGTTAATAGGAAGTGATAACTTATCTTACTCTTTTATCCTATATTATTCAAAGTGAGGTAAAGTGTTGATATGACCATTGAAATAAAAAACATTTAAGAACAATTTTTTTTCTTAAAGATTAAAATTATATATAATTACATTATGGGAGCTTAAAAAGTACGTAATATTCATTTCTACAAACTCCAATTCAATCATACATGTTTATAAACCAATTTATAATTAACTAACACACAAATAAATGCTGATTAAAAACTTTACAATAAATGTTACTATTTTTTCATAATAAAATTCGTTAACAACAAAGTATATAGCAACGAATAATTAAAATTTTATAAAATTGATTATGAAAAGTTTGGACGACTTATCTTCACTTTAAATTTTCTCCACCAACACTTATTTAGAAAAAAAGAAATATTCCAACCCCATCTGGCCAGATAATGTATGTTCTGTCTCTGCGAATCGTTTGATATGTTTGTAACATTATACAAAATCAAATGTACGTAGCAACAAAAACTGATTTTATACCTGTTCTTTAGGAAAAGTTAAAAAAAAAAAAGGAAAAGTAGTTGAAAGAAGAACACTCATGTTTGTGCGTATATTTGAAGCAAGAGGGAGTGAGAAATTATAGTGATATGAAAAGGGAACATAAATTCTGAATTGTGTGATTATTAGATAATTTGGAACATGTGGGGTCGTTGACCAACACTAGCTTGTAATTTATAGTGATAATTGTTAAAAGGAAAATCAGTGGGTGCTTAAATGGTTTTGTGGGGACTCAGATCTAATGCAAATGGCTTTTCATTAATTGTTGGTTCTTCACAAATCAAAATGACTTTTCTTACACTCAAAGCGTCATTCATAAGCCTAAACAACATATTACAAACTATTCATTCCCTTTTCGTAGGAGTTGCTTTGGGTGCTTCAACTTTATCAACTCCTAATTTCTTTTTTCAAACAAAAAGGTATTACTTACCACTTCTTGTTAACCAATTTTTAATTTATTTCACAAGGAAAGAAAATATAATTTATCATTATTGATAATATGAATCAATTTGTGTAAAATTATTTTAATTAAAAAGTTGAGTTCAAACCATGAGAACAAATGCTTAATTATATTAAATATGTTAAGAAAATATTATCTATATAATTTTTTAAAATTTAACATAATCATCTTATTGCTTGACAACAAAGTGGTCTTCATAAATTGAGTTTGAAAATTTTATTATTAAAATAAAAAACTTATAATAGAAAATTAATTTAATTGAGTTTTACTTTATAATGACAATTATCTCTCTAAAATTGTTTCTTTTCTTTTTTCTACTTTTTTCAAAAATTTATGATTTATTTATTTATTTATTTATCATTTTGAAGAACAAAATTCATCACAAAACTTTTGATATATAGCAAAACAATCATAGTCGGTCAAAATTTTAATATTATATGTTCTGTTGTGTTTTACACAACTAAATTGGTAGTTAACTAGAAAAATTAGCAAACAAAAATATTTTTTACTAATTTCTTGCTATTTAATAAAAGAATGACAATGTAGCTAATTTGAAATTAGTTAGATATACTTTGATAAAGGTATAATTTCTGTCGTTGTTTCCTCGAAAATTCAATTTTTTAAGTTATGGAATAATATGTTGTTAACCCGTACCAAATAAATGAAATTTATATTTAGGGAGAAAATAATGTCCAAACTATTCTCTCGTTAATTTATTTATCATAATTCTATCCAAAAATTTGCTATGGATCCATTGGAGATTAGTAAGGGATAAATTGTTATAAATTGCTATTGATCAATTAGAAATAAGTTATTATAACTTGTTATGGACAGGGAGTCCCTAGAGATAAATCCTATGACTTTAGATTATTTAGGAAATAGCGTGATAATTGTATAAATTGAATGATATTGTGAGATTTGTAAGGATGTGATTTTTTTTTTTTGGTTCATATTCTAAAATGTGTTTTGCCTTTATAAAATATGTTAGCTTGTTCTTCTTTTATTATTTATGTAGTTTTCAACTACAATAACACACTGGAAAAAGGAATGTTGCAAATGAGAGTATGAGATTCGTAGTTATTTAATTAAGTAGATATATGTTTACAAAAATATAAGTTGTTTATTGATAGAATTGCATCTTGAAAAAATTTATTCAAGAAAGACTATATTTGGTTTTGAGATATTTAGTAAAAATTTAGTAATATAGTGAGTTATAATTAATGGATAAAAGAAATTTCATAAAAAAATAGAATTATATTTTATGAAAACATATGTAACATATATAATTTCAATGTAAAGGTGAGAAGATGATAAGTTTTAGTGATTTGTTATGCCTAACATAAATGAAATGTGCAATGCAGGAGTGATAGTTACCAACCCAAAAGTTGCTATCTTTCATAGTCAAGTTAGCAATGAGTTTGTTCATATATAGCTGTCGACCATGTTTCCGCATCTTCTCTTTCAAGATATTTTATGAGTTTAGTAATTATATATTTACTACTTTTGCACTCTTATCTAATTTTGTATAATTCTTTATATATATGTATGCTATTTAAAAAACCCTTTTGTGGTTGAAAGCCTTGCTCCACCAAGCTCACTACGTAATGGAAGTTTGGAATAAATATTTTATTAAATTACACAAATATAATGAAACTAAAATAGAATAAATACTCTATACACATAGAGCCGTCAAAATAGGTTATAACCCGCAAGCTAACCCGGTTCATCATGGATCGGGTCGGGTTGAGTTGAAAAAAAATTACAAATTTCTGTACAGGTTAAAAATGAACCCAACCCACTAAGAACCCGGCTCATTCAGGTTGAACCTGTGATGAGCCGGGTTGACTCACCAACCCGCCAATAAATTTTAAATATTAAATTAATATATATATATATATATATATATGTATGTATATGTATGGCTTTGAATTAATAAGTAACATTATTGTTAGTACTGTAAAATTAATTTAATTATTTAATACTTAATCTTTTAATATTATTAGTTAACATTAATTTTTTCTTGTTTGATTGTAGATGGGAATAAAGAAGATGGTTCAGGAGTTGAAAATGTTGTGAATTTATCCATTCAAGACTCTAAAACTATAATTTGATAAATCACAAGAATGATTTGATGTTAGATAGTAATTTATATTTTTGTGATTTTGGTTTGTATTTGGAGTTTAACATAATTTGGGATTTTATTTGGATTGTATTGAAGTTTATTTAGATTTTAATCGGAATTATAATTTAGTTTTCTTGAGATTGAAGAAAAAAAATTGTGTGCTTTTTTTTTAATTAAGTGAGTCAGTGAGCCAACCTGTTTAACCCGCCAACCCGTGGTGGGTCGGATCGGGTTTTAATTTTGTTGGCTCGCTAATAAATAAGTGAGCCGGGTTGGATTGACCCACTAAGTGACCAACCCGTCACAGACCGAGCCGGATTGGGTCGGGTGACCCGTTTTGACAGTTCTATATACACATCATATTTATTTATTCACCACGTTGGTTTTAGTTGATGAAACACACACGGTATGCACTTAAATGGAGGTGTTTACTTGTTTGAAATAATTAATAAAAAAATAAAATACATACAATTTAAAACTATAGATGTAAGTTTAAATTCTACAAGTAATAAAATATAGTATTTAAATTTTAAAATGCAAAAAATCAATATATTAATCTTATGAAAGGGAAGGCGTGTGGTTTGATTAAAATTGTTATAATGAATTGATAATGATTACATAATAATCCATCTATCCAAATTTATTTGACATAAAAAAAAGTTAATTTAATTTTTTACAAGTTAAATATGTTTTTTCCTTTAAATTATTTTTCAAAATTATATTATATTTTTAAATTAAATTATATATTCAAAAATATTAAAATAGATTTTAATGCATGAACTAACCCGTTAAGTTGAGTTGGAAAAGTTTTAAAGTCTTTTTTAAATATGGGTTAAAATGAACTCAATTCACTTAATTTACATATTAAACAAGTTGGAATTTGATTGAAAGTGAGTTGGTTCGTAAATCATTAATAACATTTTTTTATTAATTTTTTACTATTTTTTATAATTTTTTTACTATAAATATTTATTACTTCTAATTATATATATTGACAATTTTAAGCACAAAAATATTCGTTCAATAACATTTGAATAGTTTGAATGTTTAATTTATTTATTTTTCAAATGATAAATTATGTAAATGGATACTTTAGTTTTCAAGTATCAAACTGCTATCTTCTTAACAATCTTTGGTAAAATAAATATACATTTTGATTCTAGTAAAACATTTTATGTCATATAAAGAATTCTACAATGGATTATAATATAACTTTCATCCATGTATCATTTGTCGAAGAAACATATCTTACATGATTTTAATAATAATAATAATAATGATAAATAGATATATAATTCGGAGAGAGAAAATATATTTAACTTTTATTGTTCATGTAAAATAAAATTCATACTCAAAATCATGTTTATAATCATGGAAGATTGATTCAAGTAAGAAAATATTTGTTTATCTGATAATTTACAAAGGAAGGGAGAGGAATATATATTAAATTAGACTCTATTAAAGCATTAAAACTAATACATGTCTATAAAGAAATATAAAGAAATAAGTTGTGATTCTTACGGATATAATAGTTTATATAGTTTATAAAGCATTAAAACTGTGGTTTTGTATAAATTAATTAGGTTTAAGTAGTAATGTTTTATTTTGAAATTGTATCATTTTTTACACAGGTCTTACTCATTTTTATTTTATTTATGATATAATTTAATCTTTTAAAGTTTCATATTCCGATTTAAGTATATTATTTTATATAAATATTTTCGTTTAGGATTTTGATGACTTCATCAAAATTTTGTCTTTATAAGATTTTTAGTTGACTAAAATAAAAAAAGTGTATATATAATGTTTTAATCTCATGTAATGACATTATTATCATCAATTATTACATCTAACTTATTGTCTATTTTAAAGCTAGACAACTCAATCACCTATAACATGCTAAAATGTTTCCTTGCTTGTAATTGTATCTGTTCATAAAAATAAAGATAATAGAACCATTTTTTTCTTCAAAGAAAACAAAAATGAAAAATTTAATTTATTATTTATAAAGCAAATTTTTGAAGTGTGAGATTGAAAAAGAGAAAAATAAAATATAAAAGTGAAAGGAAGGAAAATGGAAAATAAATAAATATATATATATATATATATAAGATAAAATGAGTAAAATAATAGTAATAAGTATTTTTTTACAACCCTTAAAGAAAATAAATATTATAATCATGATATGTAATAAATTTCTACACTTACTGTACATTCATCATTTTACATTTCACATTAATTTTCTTTATACATATAAAAAAATATGTTTTTATAATCTCATTAAAGTCATCATTGAAATTGTCAAAATATTGCATAGATATTATCGGTGAATTTTGACTACAACCAAGTTGTTGTGTTTTCTTTTTAATTTTTCAATAAAAAAAAAATGTTGGCCCATAAGATAGGACTTATAGCCATTGGTTTCGTTCTATTTCTCCGAAGTTAATTATGAATTGGAAAGTTGAAAAAGAAAAAGTGAAACGCCTCAATCGGAATCATATCAGAATCAGGGTAATGATGAACACTCTGTACAATCAGGTTAATTAATATAAAATCACTTTTCCTGTGAAAAAAATAAACCTACTGCATTTATTTAACTTAAAAGTGATATTCGATATTCTCATTATTAATTAATAGATTTCAACAATTCTTGGAACACGAGAGACAGACATCTTCGTATGGAATAGTATAAAGTTAAATTGTACAAGATTTACCAAAAAGAGTTACATAAATGTTCTTTTTCAAAAATGTATACAGATTCAACTAATAAAATATACTCATTTTTTTTCCACGGTTATCATAGACAAAATTCTTAAAATCATGAAAAAGACATTGCTGTATAAAATAAAACCCTAGCGTCATAGGCGTGACAAATGACGAGCCATGTTATTTTTCAACTGAGATTAAAATAATTCTGTAACCAACCTCTTAAAAAGGATAGTTCTGTGTATATAATTTTAAATTTAAATGAAGCATATAAAAAATATACGCAATTAAGATAAGTCTGATGCAACCCAGAACCAATTATATCACTGAGTTCTATTTGCATTTGCTCTCGTCATTATTTCACGATTCTAATTTAATTTCCCACTATTTCAACGCAACACTGTAACAAAACGGTGGCTAGCAAGAAGTGAGAGAGGCCCAAGAAGCCCAACAAAACCCACGCATTGAAGCCCATGGCGAAGGCCCGTGAAAGTGGAGGACGTGGGACCAAGAATTTGAAACATCCGTTTTTATTGTTTCCCGTGCCGATGCGCGCTCTGAATGGAAGGGCCACCATAGAAGTAGCCGTTACTATACCTCATACTATCTCTGGAACATTGAATTTCAGAGCGTTTTTTTCTCTTTCCAAAAGTAAATCTCAAGAGATTCCACAGTTTGATTTTGGAACTACGTCCTTCACTACTTTCCCAGCCGAGTTCACCATTTCCGGCCACCGTGCACTCTTTCTTCACTTGCAGGTTCTTCTTATCATTTATTTCTCAAAGAATCGTTTTCTTTTTTTAGAAGCATGCCTTGAGTGTGCAGTGTAAAGATCAAGAAAAAGATTTACTAACATATCTTATGAATCAGTAATGTCAAATCGCCTTTGTGAAGTAGTGGGAATATTGTTTTTTTTTTTTTTTTTTTTGGGGGGGGGTT